>ERZ1370068.6005-contig-5002_pt1 | contig 63791 bp, 106 predicted proteins | sample MGYA00561227_ERZ1370068 | MGnify/ENA primary metagenome ERZ1370068 (study PRJEB38410, sample SAMEA6850437) | metagenome | study: Metagenomic assessment of the ecological functions of the soil: analysis of the soil microbiota associated with the... | reverse complement strand
CAGTTACGTATTGCTGATTTATGAGCAACCGGGATGCCATGCGCCGTCTGAACATTGCGGGATCGATGACAACACATTATACCGAGCTTAAACCGCAGCGGGGAGAGTCCCAAAAATGCCACAAAGAATAGTCGTCGACTAGCGCTTTTGTGTTTACCGACTGGTGAAATCGTGCGCCCCTACGGAAACGAGGTAGGTTATATGAAAAACAAAGAAATACTACGAAAGACAGGAGGACTTTTGAGCGCACAGCAGGTGCGTGCCGCAAGCGTTTCTCGTTGGTGCGCCTTGGTTAACGACGCCGAGCCTTCGCTCACGGGCTAAAGAACCGACTGAAGCTTGGCAGGAACAAGCTGTGTCTCTGCAACTGGCGTGCAGGTTCTAAAAATGCTGCAACTGGTACGGACCGTTCAAGCCAGCATTATTGCTTACGAGTTGATTTGGAAAAAGGCCAACATGCGGCTGCCAGCCGCGCGACAGGCCTTATGGAATAATTACGACTACCTTTGTCTGCTGTCCAACTCCCGGTCCTCTAATTTTTCTTTCGGCGTCGAATCAGTGCCCACAGCTTGGGCGCTGTGTACGGCATGTCGACATGATCGATGCCGAGCGGCGCGAGCGCGTCCATCACGGCGTTGGCGACGGCGGCGGCGCGCCGTTGGTGCCGCATTCGCCGACGCCTTTCACGCCCAGCGGATTAAACGGGATTCGGCGTGACTGGTCTCGCCCGAGCATCATCGGCGGCATGTCGCCGGCGCGCATGATGGCGTAATTCATGAACGTGCCGGTCTGCACCTGGCCGTCTTCGCTATAGAGCATTTGCTCGCGCAGCGCCTCGCCGAGACCTTGGGCGACGCCGCCGTGAATCTGGCCTTCGACGATCATCGGGTTGATGACCACGCCGCAGTCGTCGACCAGCACCAGTTTTTCGATGGTCGACTTGCCGCGTGTCGCGATCGATGCTGACGCATCGCGACGTGGGTGCCGAAGCCCCAGGCTTCGCGCTTGGGATCGAAGAACGCGGTCTCTTGCAGGCCGATCTCCATGCCTTGGGAACGCTGCCGCCGTAGGCGGCGGCGGCGATCTGGCGCCAGGTGACAGTTTTGTCGGGAACGCCTTTCGACGGCGAAACCCGCCGTCGGCTTGAACCATGTCTTCCGGCGCCGCTTCGACCAGATGCGCCGCGATGCGTTTGCCTTCGTCGATCACGCGCCGGCCGCGATGGCAAGCGCGCCGCCGCCGACCGACGGCGCTGCGGCTGCCGAAGGTGCCGGTGCCTTGCTGGCTGACGTGGGTGTCGCCGTGGAGAACCGTCACATGATCCATGCTGGTCTTGCAGCATCTCCGCGGCGATCTGCGCCCACGACGGTTTCGTGCCCTTGGCCGTGCGAGCTGGAGCCGGTGAGCACGGTGATCTCGCCGGTGCGCTCGAGCCGCACGGCTGCCGCTTCGAAGCCGGCGCCGCCGCTCGGCTCGACGAAAGTCGGAGAAGCCGACGCCGACGCAGCTCGCCGCGCTGGCGCCGCTGGTCGCGCTGGCGCAGCAGCTCGTCGTAGTTGGATAGCTTGAGCGCCGCGCAGCGGCTTCTCGTAATCGCCGGAATCGTACTCGACGCCGGTGCCGGTGGTATAGGGAACTGATCGGGCTGAATAAAATTCTTGCGGCGGATTTCCAAGCGGTCCATGCCCAGCACCGCCGCCGCTTTGTCGAGCAAGCCGCTCGATGTTCAAGCACCGACTCGGGCCGGCCGGCGCCGCGATAGGGGCCGGTTGGACAGGTGTTGGTGAAAACCGCGACGATCTCGACGCGGCAATCTTGGATCTGATAGCTGCCGCAGCGCCATGCGCCATCATGCGCTGCGGCGGCCCGGCGGTGCTCGAGTGCAGATAGCCGCCGAGATTGGCGACGACTTTCGACTTTCAAACCGAGAATCTTGCCGTCTTTGCTGCAGCGCCATCTCGGAGGTCATCGCCTGGTCGCGCCCTTGGATCGTGGTGATGAAATCTTCGCTGCGCGTGGCGATCCATTTGACCGGCTTGCTGCAGCTTCAGCGCCAGATGGCAGGCGAGCACGTCTTCACGGTAGACCGGGCCTTTGCTGCCGAAGCCGCCGCCGACGTCCGGCGCGATCAAGTGAATTCTATGTTCAGGGAAGCCGAGCACGCCGGCGATTTCGGCGCGGGCGCGATGCGGGCCTTGGGTGGAAAGCCATACGGTTAGATTCTTGCCGAACGGATCGGGGCTCGCGACCACGCCGCGCGGCTCCATCGCCAGCGCCACCTGGCGCGGGCTGGCGATGTGCATGCGTGAAAACATGATCCGCCTGCGGCGAACGCTTGATCGACGTTGCCGCCGTTTTTGGTCAGCGTGTAGCAGACGTTGCTGTCGAGCTCCTTCGCTGCGCGAGCGGCGCGCCGGGCTTGAGCGCCTCTTCGGCGTTCGAGACGCCGGGCAACGCTTCGTATTCGACTTCGATGGCGTTGGCGGCGTCCTGCGCCTGCGCTCGCGTCTTGCGCGACGACGGCGGCGACCGGCACGCCGGCGCAGTGCACCGCGCCGCGCGCGAGCACCGGATGCGGGCGGAATCTTCATGCCCGGCAGAACCTGCGACGGCGCGAGATTGAGTTTATCGCTCAAGTCGTTGCCGGTGACGACCAGCTTCGACGCCCGGCATCGCTTTGGCTTTGCTCGTGTCGATGGAAATGATCTTCGCGTGCGGGTACGGACTGCGCTGCAACGGCCAGATGGAGCATGCCGGGTAAATTGATATCGTCGACGTAGCAGCCTTTGCCGGTGATCGAGCGGCGGATCTTCGACTCGCTTTATCGATGCGCCGATGAGTCCGGTTGCGTGTGTGTTCGGTTGTCATGATGTATCCTCGTAAAACGTAATCGTGCTCGTGGTTCGTGTTCGTGGATCGGAATCAACGATGACCGCACGAGTGCTTTCCGAGCACGGATCACGATCACGAACACGGTTTCTAGCCTTTCGCTCGCTCCACCGCCGCTTCGATCGCCTTACGCGCATACATGGTCGCGACGTGGCGCTTGTATTCAGCAGCTGGCGTAAGAATCTTCCACCGGATCGGTTTCTTCGGCGGCCTTCGCTGCCGCCGCGGCGATCACCTGCGGGTCAGCGGCTTTCCCTTGCAGCTCTGATCTCAGTGGCGACCGCGCGGATCGGGCCGCTGCCCAATCCGCCGATGACAACGCGCGCCGCACGCGCAGGTGCCGGACGCTTGGCGCGTGATCAATGCGCCGGCGCTGACGACGACGTAGCCGGAAGCAGGATGCGGCAATTTCGCATAGCGCCGTGCCGCTGCCCGCAGGCGGAATAGGCACGCGAATTTCAGTCAGCATTTCGTCGGCGTTCATCGCCGTCGTGTAAAAGTCGGTGAAAAATCGTCCATCGGCCTGAGGGTCCGTGTAGCCGGTGATGACTGCACGGCGAACGACGCATCGAGCGCGGCTAGAATCACCGGCAGGTCGGCCGCGGGATCGGCATGGGCGACGCTGCCGCCGATGGTGCCGCGGTTGCGCACTTGCATGATCACCGATCACACGACGCGGCGTCTGCCAGTCCCGGCAAATGTTTGCGCACGAGATCCGAGGCGGCAACGTCGGCATGGACGGTCAGCGCGCCCATGACGAAGCTCGGCACCCTCTGAGCTGCACACCGCGCAGGCCCGGAATCGGTACCGAGATCGATCAACGTTCGCGGCGATTGCAGCCGCAGCTTCATCGCCGGGATCAGACTATGGCCGCCGGCAAGCAGTTTGCCGTCTTCGCCGTGCTTGACCAGCAGTTGCAGCGCTTCTTCGACCGAGCGCGCCGCGACGTAGCCGAAACTAGCGGAAACATTTTTGCCTCCCATCTTGGCCGCTGCCCATTTGACCGACTCGACGATATTGACGTAACCGGTGCAGCGGCAGATATTGCCTTCGAGCGCGTGCTTGATCTCGTCGTCGGTCGGGTTCGAGATTCGTTTCCAGCAAGTGCACAGCCGTCATGATCATGCCCGGCGTGCAGTAGCCGCACTGCAGTCCATGCTTTCTCGCGGAAAGCCTTCCTGCACCGGATGAAAAATATCGCCGTCGGCCAGGCCTTCGATGGTTTTGATCTCGGCGCCGTTGGCTTGCGACCGCGAGAACTGTGCAAGATTTTACCGCGCGGCCATCGAGATGCACCGTGCAGGCGCCGCACTGGCTGGTGTCGCAGCCGACATGGGTGCCGGTCAGGCCCAAATGCTCGCGCAAGAAATAAACCAGCAGCGTGCGCGGTTCGACAACGGCGTCGTGTTTAACGCCGTTGACGGTAACAGCTGATCGGCACCGCGGCATATTCCGCCTCAGCAGTCATGCTCAGAGTTCCTCCATTAAATGTGGCTTGGTTTTGATCTCAAACGATCAGTTCGCGAGATCGCTTGCCCCCGGCTTCGTGTGCCCAGGAAAGTCAATTTTTACACCCGATTGGAGCCGGTCTCAAGACGCCATAGCGGGATCTCACACCGGCTTGACAGCTCGCGCCGCCGGCTCATAATCAGCCAGTGAAGGCTCTGCCGAACCGGAAGGAGGAGTCGAGATGGAAATAAAATCTCTCATCATCGACTCGGAAGGAGGCCTCGTCGACCGGCGCATCTTCGCCGACCGGGAGATCTTTACGAGCTGGAACGCGAGCGGGTATTCGCGCGTTGCTGGCTTTATCTTGGCCATGAATGCGAGATTCCCCGTCCAGGGGATTTCGTCACGCGCTATATGGGCGAAGAACCGGTCATCTTGTGCCGCGACTTGCACGGCGAGCTTGCGCGCGCATCTCAATCTCTGCCGTCACCGCGGCAATCGCGTTTGTCGCGCCGATCGCGGCAACACCAAAGTTGTTTACCTGCTCCTATCACGGTTGGTCTTACACCAGCGACGGCAAGCTTGCCGTGGTGCCCATGATCGATTCGTTCAGCGACTTGAGAGCGGGAAAAGTGGGGATTGATTCCCGGTCGCGCAGATCGACAGCTACAAGGGACTCATCTTCGCCGACCTTCGATCCCGACGCGCCCAAGCTGTTGCGACTATCTTAGGCGACATGGCCTGGTATCTCGACATTCTTCTTGATCGGCGCGAAGGCGGCACCGAAGGTCAGCGGACCGCACCGTTGGGTGCTTGACGCCAACTGGAAGACGCGCCGCGGAAAATTTCGGCGGCGACGGTTACCACATCACTTCGACCCACGGCTCGGCGCGCGAGCTCGGCATCGACACGACGACGAGCCAAACCCGGCAATGGAACAAAGGCTGTCAGATCGCCTGCGACAACGGCCACATTCTCGTGTCCGTGGATCACGCCGCCGGACGGCGGCCCGTGGTTCGCGCAGCCGGACGATCAACTGGTCGACTATATGAAAGAGCACGCCGACCGAAATCGAAGCCGCCTTGGCGCCACGCGCGCGCGGCAAATCGCGCCATCGCGCCGGCACGGTCTTTCCGAATTTGTCGGTGCACTGGCTGACGCGCACGATCCGCGTCTGGCAACCGCGCGGGCCGGATAAGATGGAAATCTGGAGCTGGGCGATCGTCGACAAGGCGGCTCCGCCGAAAATCAAAGACGCTGATGCGCTTCGTGTCGCAGTACCGTTTCAGCCCGAGCGGCGTGTTCGAGCAAGACGACATGGACAACTGGATCCAAGTCACCGGCGCGGCCAAAAGTTTGATCGGCCGGCGCCATCCCGCCAATTACCAGATGACCGGCAACGAGCCGCCGATCGAAATCGATTTGCCGGGAATCGTGAAGAGCCGCTTCAGCGACAACAACCAGCTCAGCATGTATATGCACTGGGCCAAAGATGCTCCAAGCAAAAATTGGAGCGAAATCGTGAGTGCGACAAAATGGCTAGCGAAGCTGCGCCGCGAGATCGAAGAATTCTTATATTTCGAAGCTGAATTGCTCGACGACAGAAGGTTGCGCGAGTGGTTCGATCTTGCTCAGCCGACGATATACGCTACTGGATGCCGATCCGCTACAACCCGTTCGAACGGCCCGAACGATATACCGCGACGAGCTGTCAAGCCCGGCGAAGGTTATCTACTTCGACGATGATAGGAAGAGCCTCAAGATCCGAGTCGAGCGCGCCTACTCCAAGAACGCCTGGGCGGAGATGCCGCCGTCGCGCACGCGCCATTTGATTACCAACATTCGCATCAAGAAAGATGACGGCCGCGAGATCGAAGTCCACAGCAATTTCCTCGTTTACCGCACGCGCATGGAAAACGACCAGGATATGTTCGTCGGAGAGAGGCAAGACATTCTGCGCCGCGTCGACGGCGGCTACAGATCGCCAAGCGGACGATCATCTTGGATCAGGCGGTTGTTGACTGGCGAGAGAATATCAGCGTGTTTTTGTGAAATTCGCTAGCCTTCAATCAACGACGAAGCCTAGCACATGGAAAAATCAGCCTCTGCAGCAACGCCGCCGTTCTATTCGGTTAAAGGGATTCGACTACAGTGAGCCCGGCGCCTATTTCGTTACGATCGTGACGCTAAAGATCGATCTTGCTTGTTCGGCGAGATTGTCGATGGCCAAATGGAGTTAAACAGTGCGGGTGAGCAGTTACGCGTTGTGGTGGTCGGCAACTGACGCGCGGTAATTCACTACCGTCGAGACGGACGATTTATCGTGATGCCGCAATCATTGCCACGGGATTATTGTCATCATACCGATCCCACTGTAGGGGCCGACCTATGTCGGCCACTCCGAATCTAATTCAGACGGGCGCACACATAGGTGCGCCCCTACCGAGAGATGATGCAATGGTTCAAAACGATGACGACAAACGAATATATCCGCGGTGTTAAAAGCGTTAGGTTGGCCAGTCATTTCTGGGGCAGCTTTGGCAACGCAACTACTATGAGCACGTGATCCGCGGCGAAGAGTCTTTGAACCGTATCCGGCCAATACATCATCGATAATCCACGCGCTGGGCATTCGATCGTGAAAATCCGGTCGCAACAGCGGGCGAACTGGATAGTGCGTAGTAGGCGCTTGCCGAAATTACTGCTTCTCATTCGATTGCGGCGCGTCCAGCGCTTTGCGCCAGTTTTTCGCCGCAGCTCTTTTCCTCCGCGGGCGGCAGTTTAGCATCGCCGGTGACGTGCACGATGCCCGTGCCCAAGACGACGCGGTTGGAACCCACCATCTTGGCGATCGGCTTCGCGGCGGTAATTTGTACCACCGGGATGCCGGCTTTTTCCAGTTCGGTCGTGATCGCAGCGCCGCTGCGAGTGCTGGTTCCTCACGTCGAGGTGAGAATGATCGCATCGATGCCGTCCCGTTTCGGCCTTTTCCGCTATCTCTCGGCCGAGGCGGCGTGTGTTCGACAGGGGATTGGATCGGCCGCAGGTGGAAATGAATTCGTCATGCAGTTTGCCGATGACGCCGTTTTCTCCATCTCGCGCATGGCGTCGAGGGGCACCAGCCGGTCGGGATCTTCCTGCACGAATCGCGTGTCGTAGCCGCCGTGGGAAACTTCATAGTCTTCCCCGCGCAAATCATCGCTCCCTTCGATGTTGTAAGAACCCCAACGGGTCGCCGCGGTGCCTTCGATCCGATCTGGATTGCCCTTAGGCACAAGCCCGCCATCCGTGATCAGCATCGACTTTCGCCATCGATAAATCCCTGATTGCCGCCGGCATGGGCACCGGCGCGAAGGAGGTCGCCGGCATCTCAGATTCAAAGGCCTCTCCTTTCATTTTGGCCAAGAGCATGTCGACGAGCCGGGTTCAGCGCTTTTCTCGACCAGTTGGTCGCGCAGCCAGCCCCGGCGCAAATAACCTTCTTCGGCCGGCGAACCGATCGGCTCGTTGGCTGACAAGTTTTCGCCGAGCGCTGCCATCTCGGCGACCACGTCGCGCAGCTTGGTGACGTTGGTGCCGGAGTCGATGATATAGAGAGCATCGCGATAAAGATCGACGCCGGGATTCTCCTCGCTCATGGCGGTGACGACGGGAATGCCCAGTTCAGCTTGGACTGCGCGGCAGAGCGCGCCGGCTGCCATGCCGTAGCGCCCGGCATCAGAAGCAGGGGCCGGCGACAAACAGATCCACGTTCACCTCGCGGAGCTTTTTCAGGACGGCAGCCGTAAGCTCGTCTTGATGCTCGACGGCGTAATTATCACCGCAAACAAAAGTTAGCGACGACGTGCGCGCCATCGCAGCGACGATTCCAATAATTTGCCGGGACCGACCGCGCCGTCGCGGAATTTCCAAGCCCATGCCGGCGTGCTCTTCCGCGCCGATGCCGCCGAAGAATTGATTGAGATAGTGCGCGATTTGCATAGGTGACTCCTCGGCATAGGCAATAGGCAACAGGCAATAGTCGGGAACAGCATTTCGGGCGCTTTGCTCCTACTAATGCCATTGCCTGGTGCCTATGCCTTTTTCAGTAAACCATTGCTCTCATTCTCGATGCGCCTGCTGATTGGTTACGCCGACGATGTTGGCGGCGTCGACCGTCATCGGCCCGCGCGAGCAATTCACGTGAATTCCGCGCGTCGCTGCGATGATCCGATCGAGCCGCGGCACTTGCCATTTCGTGCCGTTGCCGCCGTTGTAGACGATCGCGTCGACTTCCGGAACGTTGAATAGCAGCGCCGACTCGACGCGCCGGTCGCGCGATACGTCAGAACGCCATCACCGCTGTTCGTATTCCCATGCTTTTCGAGCAAGCGCGCGCGGTTTCGGCGAGATCGGCGTGGGGCAAGCCACCGCCGTACTTTGATAACACCGCGCCGTCGGCATTGCAAGTTCCATTTGACGAGATTGGCAGCGGCGCGGCAATGGCGCTCGCGATCGAAATTGTCCGAGCCGGCGATGGTCGCGACCGTGCCGACGAAATTTATTTCGCGCGCGTGATGGCGGCTGGTAGAGATCGAGAATGATCGGATGATTTTGATAAAAATAAGTCTCCGTGCCGCCGAACCACGAATGCAGCGACGGCACGACGGCGCCGTCGAGCCATTCATCGGGGTGAAGCATGATCGGCAACATGCCATCGGTGTTGGCGCCGTAAAGAATCGGCTCGTCGACCTCCGGTTTGCGCTGGCGTGAAAAATCTGTCCGACATAAGCGACGCGCGGCAGACCTTCTCGCGTCTTATCCGCGGGGCTCACAGGCTCGAAAGTTTCCACCGTTGCCGAGGGATGACTGAGCGCAAGCCGTGCTAGCGCGACAGCGACTTTAATGCCGGCCACGCGATAAACTTTTTCGATATGCTTGGCGCGCCAGTCCAGGTTTGGTGTGCGGGATCACCAGCAAGTGCATAAGCGCCGCGTAATCGCTCGCCGCTGCCGGCGCTCCGCTCATCTCAACACCCGGCCGGTGGCACTGCGCGTCAGGTCAGGAGAAATTTCGGCTAAGACACGATACTGCGGCGCCCGCAGAGAACATGTGTCGTTCCGATACCCGCGGTGGTCGCCGCTCCCAAAATGCCGGAAAATCAGAACCGTTGCCGGGCGCTTTCGCACGCGGTTCGATGACATCGAAGATCGGTCCGGCACGGCACGCTTCGCCGGGGCGAACGATGTCGAAATCGATGCTGACGATGGAGTCGTCCTCGAGAAAGCGAGCGAACGCAGCACGGCCGGATCAACGGTCAAAACCGTCTCGTCGAGACGTGTCGGAGAACCGAACTGCAAATCGGTGATTGGATGATCCGCCAAAGTTAGCTGCATGGATTCTTACTCTGGCTCGGCTACGCCGAGCAAAATCAATCGCCGCGACTGGCGGAATCTTATGCCTTGGCGCAGAAGCTTGTCAACGCGCGATAAAAGATAAGGTTGTGGGGTTCATTTTCAATCCACCATGGGTCTTAACTCGAGAAGTATTCGCTTGCCGGCCGGAACCACAACAAATCAGCATTTGTCATCTCGAACCCTTCGGACAGACTCAGGGTAAACTCCGTGAGAGATCTTTCCCAAACGGAACCATCACCTAAATTGCTCCGAGGCTTTGAGAAGAAAGATCCCTCACGTTCGTTCGGGATGACAAGAGCTTGCATGTGATTCAAAGCAGATGTTTATCGAGTGAAACCACGTATGACCCCGTGCCCTGGGATTGGAGGGGTTCTGTATGTTTCTCACTTGAAGCTGAAAGAATGATAATGAACGCTTGCGGACGTATGAAGCCATGAATCGCTTTTCACCAAATCCAAACTCGGCTCATTTGATTCATTGGACCGAGTCCGAAGACGACGCCTCTCGAAAGCGCGCGAACAAGACCGGCCCATTATGCTTTTTTGGCGGCGTTCTGGTGTCGCTACTGCCAGCCGCATGGACGAGGGGGCGTTTTCCGACCGGGAAAACATGGCTTTGCTGAACGCCTATTTCATCGCGCTCCGAATCGAAAACGCCAAGCGGCCCGACATCGACGCGCGCTATAATCTCAACGGCTGGCCGACGATCGCCTTTCTGACTCCCAACGGTAAACTTCTCGCGGCGGCCAATTATCTTCCCAGCGACGAGTTCAAAGAGTTTTGCTTAACGTGTACATCGAGTACGAGCAACGGAAGGACGAGTTGCGAATAAGCGACACTACCGAAACCGCAGACGTGCCGGCGCTCCAGACCACTGAAAAAATTGCGCCGAGCGTCTCCAGTCTTCGACAGATTACGAATTCAATCTTAACGCTGGCTGATCGCGTGAACGGCGGCTATGGCAACGGGCAAAAATTCATTCACGCTGAAGCGAATGAATTCACTCCCTTTCTTGTTATGAAGCGACCAAAGACTCGGCCTGCCTCGATCACGCGCGCTTAACGCTGGAGCGGATGCGCGCAGGCCCGATCTATGATGAAAAGAAGACGGCTACTTTCGCACCACGACCGGCGCCGACTGGACGCAGCCGCACCGGGAGAAGCTTTTGGCCGAGCAGGCTGGCTTGCTGGCCAATTGCCTCGCGCCTGTTTCGTATCACGCAACGCCCCGATTATGCCCGTATGGCTGAAGAAATAATCCGGATATCTGAATAAAAAACTCTTCGACCCTTCCAAGCCGGCATTCTTTGGCTGTGAAGATTTCCTGCGCCGGGACGAGAGCACGAGGACCGACGAGTTCTTTACCATCATCGACGAATGCATCTACTGCGATGCCAATGCAGCGGCGATCGTCGCGTATTTGGATGCCGCGCGGATTTTGCATCGAGCGGATCTTAGAAGCGCAGGCGCTGGGTGTGCTTGAGTTTCTTTGGGATCGCTGCCGCAGCGCCGATGAAGGCATGTATCACTGCTTTGACGAGGGACCACGAGCGCCCGGATTGCTCATCGATCAGGCGCGCATGGGAATGGCGCTGGTGCAAGCGTTCCACGCAACCGGCAAAGCTGTTTTTCTCGAGCGCGCGAAGGAACTGGCGAAGATTATCGTATTGCAGACTCGCCAATTCAAAAGGCGGTTACTTCGATCGTGGGCAGAGCGAGCTGGCCTTTTTGGCGCGCCTTTGACGCTGATCGATCAAAACGGCGTCGCGGCTTCGTTCTTTCTCAGGCTCGCCGCAGCGAGCGGCGAGCCTGCATACCGCGATGCCGCGCTTCGGGCCTTGGGCGCCTTTGGCGGGGACTTCGCTGCTTACGGTATCGATGCGGCTCCGTACGGCCACGCGTTGAGTGAATTTTTCGCCTAACAAACAGGTCGCCCCAATGCGCGTATCAGTTTGTTTCCCTACCTGATCTTCATATCGGCAACGATGATTTCGTTGTTCGGATTGCGCTTGCCAAATAATATTTCGCGCTAGGCCGTAAATTTCCGCGAGCGTGTAGAGCGGCACGACCGGGGCATCTTCCATCACGATACGCCCGGCCTGCTGCAGCACGGCAATCCGTTTTTTATGATCGCCGGTCTGCTGTTCTTCCTCAATGAGCTTGTCCAGCTCAGGATTGCTGTAGCCGGTGCGCTTGGTTACGCCGGTGTGAAAGTATTGATCGTAAAAGTATCGGCGTCATATGCGGAGCGGCCGGCATAGTAGAAGGGCAGCTTGCCGCCGTTGACGCCGTCGCGTCCCCAATAGATCGGGTACTCTTGCGGCACGAGCTCGGCTTTGATGCCGCTCTCGGCGAGATTGTCGCGCGATCACCTGGCAGACTTCCTTGCCTTTGAGATGGCGGTCGGGCGCCAGGTAGAAGCTTGACTCCAGGCCGTTCGGGTAGCCCGCTTTGGCGAGCAGCTCGCGCGCTTTTTTGGGATCGAACGGGTAGCGCTTGATCGCCGGGTCGTAGCCGATCATGTTCGAGCTTAACGGGCCGTTCGAGCGCATAGCCGTTTCCCTCGAAGATGTGTTTCAGAATGACCGTCGGGTCGACGGAATAATTGAATGCCTGGCGCACGAGCTTATTGTCGAACGGCTTGTGGGTCACGTTCATCGTCAAAAATACATGCGGTAACCCTGAACTTTTTCGACCCGCGTACGCGTGGTTCTTCGCCACCCGTTCGATTTCTTCGATCGGCAGGTTGCTGATCGCATCCGCCTGACCGGCCAAGAGCCCGGCAACGCGCGCCGATTCTTCCTTGACCGTCCTTAAACAGAACTTCTTTGACTCTCCGGCTTGGCGCGCCAATAATCGTCATTGCGCGCTGAGCACTAAATTCCCGCGCGCTGCCAACTGACGAGCTTGTAGGGCCCGGTGCCGATTTTATAATTGTCGAGCTCATTCGCGGTTTTTTCGACCGCCGATTGGCTGACGATGAAGCGATTATTCAAGCGTTCGAGCAGCACTGCGTTAGGCTGTTTGGTCGCGATGGTTACGGTGTAATCGTCGGGAGCCTCGATATTTGTCTACTTCGTTGAAATTGGACGCTTGTAGACTCTTGCGGTCTTTGACCATGCGGTCGAAGGAGAACAACACGTCTTTGGACGTAAACGGTGAGCCGTCGTGAAAACGAATATTCTTGCGCAAGCGAAAGAGCCATTTCTCCCCTGAAACTCCACGACTCGGCCAATACACCGACATATTCGGCGCGCGAATAGTCCATTTCGATCAACGGCTCGATGACGTGCTGCCAAATGCCGCTGATGCCGCCGCCGCTATAGGCGTAAGGGTGCAGCGAATCCAGGCCGACGCCTTGAAACACGACGACGCGACTTTTCGAGGCGGCGAATGCCGTGCCCGTGCGGGCGGCGACGGTTAAACCGGTGAGCCCTAGAACAGCGGCGCTTTTCAAAAACTGACGACGATTTAACTGGGAATCATTCGCACCCATGGGCGACCTCCGTATTCGATCGAGGCGAGATGCGGTAAGGGATTGCTGTCCGCTTATGGCTGCACCGCGGGATCATCGTCAAGGTGTTTTCGTTGGTGGCAGAGGGCGCGATGAATCGCGCCCCTCCTGAGTGCACGTGATCGTCGGGGGCTGGTGCGCGGGGTTTTCCTTTGCGCAGGAGATCGACCTGCGCCATTAATAATTCGCTCTTGCGCCATGCGTCACTTCTCCGCGGGCAGCCAGCGCGCTCGAATGTAGCACTGCTGTCGATCAGATATTCCACGTGGGGTGTATTTAAGACGGGGTTTTCATCGTTGAACGATCGGGCGAAAGAGTTTATAGGTCTCGGTGATTTCCGGCCGCCTTCACTGACGATGGCTCCAGGTAACTTGTCGGCGACGTAGAACTGATCGATGAGGTTGGGGATGATGATAATCTCGACGCCGGAGGATTGTAATTGGGGCAGAATACGGTCGAGTTGCTTCAACCGTTCTTCAGTGTCCTGCAGATTGAGCATGACAAGCAGCACGATCTTGGTGCCGCGATGATCCTTGAGCGTTTTCGGTTCTCCGGCATTGGTCCCATAGGCAAAATCCGGCGCGACGAGCCACGGCGTTATCGTCGATGATCGGCGCCAGCGCGCGAGCTCGCTCGCCGCTCGAGCGCGCGCAGGTAATTGATCAGGTCCCAGCGTTCTTCTTCGCTCAGGCTCGCGCTGAATCCCGGCATGGCGGATGATTGCTTGACGCCATAACTCAACCACCAAAAAGATCGCCAGCAGTGTGCGCGTTGGCGTGGGGCGCAGTGAGATCGGCGGCTTTCGGATTTAGCTCCTGCCCGGCGGGGCCATCGCCGTAGCCGAGGGCGCCGTGACAAGCGACGCAACCGTTTTCTTCATAAAGTCCTTTGCCGTTGGCGACGGAGATCGCGTGGTACGCGACGAACGGTCGCTTGTAGGTAGCAGGGATAGGCGTCGATCGAGACCGCGGTATGAACAGCGTTGCCGCCATAGCCGAGCGCGCCCAAGCCGATTACCATCATCATCGTGCGCCGACGTCGGCGCATGAGACCGGCGATCAGCGCAGACGGCGCCAGACCGCCATCAAACCATGCCGCCGTTCGACTTCAGCGCGCGCTTTGGGCGCCTTGTCGAGAATGCTCCAATCCCAACGGACAGAAAGCGGCCAGTCGGGCTGGACATGGCGCGCCGGCGGCGTCACGTTCATGTGGCCGACGATCAACAGGATGAATAAGCCGAGCACGACTTCGATCATCACATTGCGAGTTAGTTGCTTTAGGTGATCGGTAGCTTCTCTAAGCTGAGTTGAGGGTGCCTCGAAAATGTTCGCCTTGAGCCGCAAACGATTGACGGCGGCGACAGCCAGCAAGGGAATCAGGAGGGCGATTTTTAGGAGCAACAAAATTGCCATAATGCGTGCCGAGCAACGCTGCGAAACCACCGACCAAGTTCCATGCGTTGTAAGCGCCCGTGGCGATAAGAACTGCGACGCTTAAAACGCCGATGCGGGAAAAGCGTCGCGTCGCTTCTCTCGCAATCGCCAGCGCTGTCCTGTCATGGTCCCGATCACATTCTCGGAGTAGAACCGCGAGAGGAACGAGTCCGCCCAACCATATGCCGCTCGCCAACAGATGAAGCGCGTCGGCTGAAATCTGCATCGCCAAGGCTGCGCCCTCTGCTGTCGCGGCATGGCCCGAGAGTGATATTGAAATTAGCAAACACGCGCTCAAGCCGAAGCCGCCGGCGAGAACAAAAAACGAATCGTACCTAAGGCGATTTATTTCGGCGTGAAATAGAAGCGCCGGGAGCAAACTGAGACAGAACCATGCGCCCCAACCAGACTTTTCCAAATTGTGTATCAGTCAGTAGAGATACAGGGTCAAGCCGATCGAAGAATGTCTGAGCTGTGGAATCGCTGACATTGATGACCTGGATACAGAGACTGTGAGAACAGCAGACACGGAAAGCACGAATATGCTCCAGATTACGATCTGTCGGTGAAATCTTAGGTTTAGGATATCTCGACCATCGATTCCGATGCCGGCTTTTTTCAACGGCGGAGCGAGCAATATGAGCAAATTAAAAGCCGAAGCTGCCGTTCAGGAGCACAGCAGCTACGATCTGAACAAAGCGAACGACTGCCGATAGCTCAGTCATTGCTCGACGGTGAAGGGAAGCTGATCTTGAACGACATGGCCGTCGACGGACAGGACGCGATATTTGATCAGATAGCGTCCGGCGGGCAGAGTTTTGACCGACGCAAGAGAGTTGCTTGGGATCGTCCCCGCTCACCTCGGCTTTGCCGATATCGACAGTTTTACCTTCCAGCATCGCTCACGGTGAATGAAGAGTAGCGCGGGCTCCAACCGCTCGTTGAACCAGAGTTGAATCTTTGCGGGCGCGCGAAAAAGCACCGCGCGTTGCGCAGGCACTGACTTGACGAGATAGGCGTGCGCGGAGACGGTCGATGGCGCAAGCAGCAAAATGATCAGCAGCGCGGCGCACGATCTAGACATTAGCGGCGGGTGGTTTCCAGCGGGTAGCCACGCTTGACCCAGCCGGCGTAGCCTTCCGGCATCACGAAGATATTGCGATAGCCGCGATATTCCAAAAACACGGCACGATCCGCAACATCGTACGGTTTGCAGTCGCAATAAAAGCACCACTCGGCCGGACTTGGGAATCTCGTTGAAGCGGTTCGCCATTTCAGCGAGCGGGATCGAGCGCGCTCCTGGAATACGTTTTTCTTTGAAACTCTTTGGCCGGTCTGAGATCGATGAACGTCAGCTTTTCGCCGGCGTCTATCAGCTGTTTCACTTTTTCCACCGGCAGCGTATCGACGGTATCTTCCACGCCATGGCCGGCCAGTGCGACGGCAGGAGGGAAGACACCGAGCAGCAGCAAAATGACGAGCAGCTGGCGTTTAATTCTCCGGCCGCTTTTCATACTTCACGGTCACGTTTTTATTGTCCGCTGTCCATTCCACGGTGCCTTTGGTACCCGGGAGTGTGGCGCATGATCCAGAAACCGCCGCCAGGATCAGACGAGCTGGCGAAAACCAGACCGTTCTCGTGGACGAACACGTCGTCGGCGTGACCGGCGTCAGAATTCACGCGACGAAAAACCGGCGGAACAAAATGGCCAACCGATTTCGGCCGATAGGGATCGGAGATATCGATTGCCCAAAACCCAGAATTTTCCCAGGCGCTGAAGACGATGTTTCCTTTGACCATGCGCTCGATGTCGTGAATGCCGAAGCGCCGCCCCGGCGGCCGGTCGGGCGGGCAGAAGCGATTGAGCGGCAAGACGGAAAGTCCGATCTGCACCGGATTCGGCTCATGACGCACGTCGATCACGTGCAGGTAGCCGAACGGGCATTGTTTAGCCGAAGTAATTTCGTCGGTGGCGAGGATGACGTCCGGTCTGCCCGCCGTGCTGTGGCACGACGATGCCGATGCTGTGCGTGTTGCCTTCTTCGGGCGGCGACCATTTGATCTGGCTGATCTTGGTCGGCTTGCGAATGTCGCTGATGTCGAGAATGATCACGCCCTGATCGCGATAGGCGAGATAAGCGCGGTCCTTGTAGGTCGTCATGTCGTGGAGCGAAACCCAGATCTTCGGCAAGCCGTCGCGCAAGCCGCCATCGTCGATCCAGTTCTCGCCGAGCTTTTCTCCGCCCGCGGTGTGCTGCCCGGAAACCACCAGCGCGAGATTTCCTTCGGAGTTCGCCGGATCGTTGATGTCGACGATCATCAAGATCGCGCCGAAGTAACCCTGCAGGGTGGTCGCAATGAATGCGAACTTGCCTTGCTTCGGACTCTTCGTGGAGCCAAAAGCCGTGCACGCCGCGGTTGGGAGCTCACGTCGGTTTTAAAAAGCCGACTTCCTTGGGCTTGGCCGGGTCGGAGACGTCGAAAAGACGAATCCCCGATGTCCAGGTCTTGACGTCATCAGGAGCGCACGCCCTCTGGTTAACGACGAGCAGATTGCCCAGGACGTCGATATACTGGCTTTGCACGCTCTTGTCGTTTTTAATTTGCGAAACTACTCGCGGCCGCGCCGGGTCGCTGACATCGACGACGCTGAAGCCTTGATAGTTCGAAATGTAAGCGTGCTTGCCGTCTTTGCTGACGCGAAACTCGGCGGCTTGATCCCATCCTTCGAGATCACTGTAGGAGAGGATCGTGAAATTCTCCAGCTCGCCGTAGCTGGGCTGGCGCTCCCTGAGCGCCGCCGAGGATGTTCGGACTTTGTCCAAACGCGCTGGGAACCGCCGTCGCAATCGACAGCAGCAAGAATCCAATGCGCACACCTCGTGAAAAAAGCGTTGAGGTCATAGAGCACGTCCTCCTGAAGATTGATCGCTTGAGCGGGGTTGGGTCATATCGAGCAGATGCTCACATACCGCTGCTGGGTTTAGCTGTCAACTAAGAAAGCGGCGGAGGTAGCACCTGGGCGCGCGGCGATTGTTAATGGGCAAATTAGCCAGTGCCTCGCGCCGACAAAAAATGGTACTTTTAGCGCGATTTGAATGAAGGAGGCGGCCATGGCCTATAAGATACGGACTCGCGACGAACATTTCCTCAACGATGGAACGCCCAAACGAATCTTGGCGCTCGATGGCGGCGGTCTGCGCGGCATTCTCACGCTGTCGTATCTCGCAGAAATCGAGTCGGTGCTGCGTGAACGGCACGGCGGCTCTCAAGATTTCCGATTGCATCACTACTTCGACCTGATTGCCGGAACCTCGACGGGCTCGATTATTGCCGCGGCCTTGGCGCGCGGCATGGCGGTGGCGGACATCATCAAAAAGTACAACGACCTCGGTCAGCGGGTATTTCAAAAAAGCTGGTTGCGCCAAGGCTACGTCCGGGCGTTTTATGACGAGGCGGGGCTGATCAAAGAACTGAAGGATGTCTACGGCGCCGATACGACGATGGGCGATCCGTCGCTGCAAACCGGTTTTGCTGGTGATCACCAAGCGGCTCGATAGCGGGAGCGCGTGGCCGATCTCGAACAATCCGCGCGGCCGCTATTTCGGCGTGCGGCCGAACCAGAGCGTCGTGGCCAATTCCCAATATCCGTTGTGGCAAGTGGTGCGGGCTTCCACGGCGGCGCCGCGCTATTTCGATCCGGAAAGAATTGTGATCGCCCAGGGCAGCGGCGAACAGAAATCGGTGCAGGGCGAGTTCGTCGATGGCGGCGTCAGCCCGTTCAACAACCCCGCGCTCCAGGCCGTGATGTATGCGACTTTCGATGGCTACCGTATCGGGTGGTCGACGGGCGCCGACAAGCTGATGGTGGTTTCAATCGGCACCGGCAGCCGTGACCCGAAAACGGCGCCGGCTAGTCTAGCGATGGAAAATGCGTTGAAGGCTGTGATTTCTGTGATGGACGACTGCGCCGATCTGATGGAAATCATGCTCCAATGGATGTCGAACAGTCACACCGCTCGCGTGATCGATCGCGAGATGGGTGATCTGCGCCATGATTCGATCGCGCCGGCGCCACTGATTAATTATCTGCGTTACAATATCACTCTGAGCAAAGAATCATTGACCCCTCTCGGCATCGATTTGCCGGACGCCAAATTCGAAAGCCTGAGCGCCATGGACGATCCCGCCAACATGCCAACGTTGCAAGATATCGGCGCGCGGGCGGCAAGGCAGCAAGTCCGCGGCGAGGATTTTTCGTCGAATTTCGATCTCACAAATTAGGCCCTTCAGGTGGATTAGGGGCCAGCATTTTGCGGCGTTGTTAAATGCCCAGGCCGAAGCCAAGCCAATGAGGTGCAGATCATGAAAAGCGTTTTTATCGTTCGTCCATTCGGCACAAAAAGCGGCATCAGTACTGATCAGGTTGGAAGAAGATCTCATTCGCCCGGCAATGGCGCAGGCCAACTTGACTGGCGGCACCACCGTCGAATTCATACAACAAGGCAACATTCGAGCCGACATGTTCGAGCAATTGCTTGTCGCCGATCTGGTGATTGCCGACATCTCGATCCACAATGCCAATGCATTTTACGAACTAGGCATCCGTCACGCGTTGCGCGATAAACGGACGTTTCTTATCAAATCCAAACAAGCTACGCCGGGGAACGTGATGCAAAGGATACTGATGTGCCGTTCGATCTGAAAACCGACCGTTATCTTGCCTACGATCAAAATCAACTTGGTGGGGCTGTGGAGATTCTTGCCGCGGCGCTCAAACTCACTATGGATGCTCAAAGAGCCGACAGCCCGATTTATCAATTGCTGCCCGCGTTGAAGCCTGCTGATCCGGAGGACGTGCTAGTGGTGCCGCTCGACTTTAGCGAAGAGGTCGAACGCGTCGAAGCGGCGACAAATTGCGGTGATCTGCAATTGTTGGCCGCCGAGGTCGACGGCTTCGCCTGGCGAGTCGCCGGCTTCGCGCATGATCGGCCACGCGCAGTTTCGCTTGAAGGACTGGACGGGCGCCAAGGTCACTTGGATCGCCGTCCGCGAGTATGGCGACATGGACGTTGAAGCCAACACGATGCTCGGGACGATCTTTCAACGCCTCGGCGATCTGGTCAGCTCGGATCAAGCCGTCGAGCGGGCGCTTCAGAACAATGGGATTTCTGCGAGCGGACGCGCCGAGATTCGTACGTTGATGGGACGAAACGCCAAAAATAGATGGGAGCAGAGTTGGGCAAATTTGACGACAGTTGACGCGGCGCAAAAGGCGGCTCTGGCCTCGCAGTATTTGGAGAATTCTTTCGACCTTTGCCGCGCGGGTTTTATCGAAGACCGGAATCATTTTTACTCGGGCCTTAATGCGTTAGCGATGGTCACCATGCGGACAGAGCTGGCGCAGGCGCAGCCGCGGGGCTGGGAAGATAGCTTCGATACTGGAGAGGAGGCCAGCGCAAAAGTTGCAAAAGCTCAAAGAATTGCGCAACGACCTCGCCGCGGGTGTGCGGCTGGCGATCGAGTCCAAGCAAACGGCCTTGCAACGCAGCGGCAAAAGCGACGTGTGGGTCGATATCAGCACCGCGGATCTCATTTGTTTGACCTCCACGCGACCGAATCGGGTCGCCCAGTCCTACAAGAAGGCGCTCACCGTCGCTTCGGATCAAGCGCGCGACGCCGTCCGGCGACAACTGCTGCTCTACCAGCGTCTCGGGATACTAAAGGAGAATATTCAAGCTGGCCTCGAAAGCATCGCGCCGGTGGCGGCGCAGGTCCAGGAAGCGCCGCCGCGGGTGATTTTGTTTACTGGCCACCGGATCGACGCGCCTGCTCGCCCGACGCCGCGCTTTCCGGCCGTCAAGGAAGAGCAGGCGCGCGCGATGATCCGCGATGCAGTCACGAACATCAAGGCCAAAACTGATGGCAAGCTACTGCGGCATCTCCGGCGGCGCCGCCGGCGGCGATATTTTGTTTCACGAAGTCTGCGAAGAATTGAACATCCCGAGCCAAATGTATCTGGTGCTGCCGAGAAACGATTACATCAAGGCTTCGGTGGCGGACAGCGGGCCGGGTTGGGTGGAACGCTTCAATCGACTCTACGACAAGCTCAAAGCCAAAGTCTTGTCCGATTCAGATCGCTTGCCGCGCTGGTTGCGTGCTAAAAAGACTACAGCATCTGGCAGCGTTCCAACCTCTGGATGCTGCACAATGCACTTTTACATTTCGCAGGAGCATCTTACGCTGATGGCTTTGTGGAACGGCAGCAGCGGCGACGGTCCCGGCGGCACCGAGGATATGGTGAAGCGGGCGGTGGACCGTGGCGCCACTTTTATTCATCTCGATACCCGCAAACTGATCGAATAAAAGGAAAGGATTTTCTCCTGAGGTCGACAATGACGAATCCGGCTTATCGCGGTTCGGTTATAAAGATCATCTCTATTGCGCTCGCTTTCTGGTTGGTGTCGGCTGGAGGCGCGATGGCCGCCGGGCCGCTCGTCGTCGGTTATTCGGCGGTGACATCGGTGTTTTTGCCTTTTGGATCGGCAAGGAAAATGGATTCTACAAGAAAGAAGGTCTCGATACCCAACTCGTGTACATCGCCAGTTCGACGACCATGGCGCAGGCGATGTTTGCGCGACAGGTAGCAATCTCGACGGTCAACAGCGGCAGTGTCGTCACCAGCACGTTACAGGGCGGCGATCTGGTGCTCATGGGCGCGGTCATGAACGCCGCGGCTTTTACATCATGACTCGGCCGGAGATCGCCAACGTTCAGGATCTTAAAGGCAAGAAAATCGGGGTGACGCGATTGGGCTCGTCTTCCGACTTCGCGATTCGCGAGTATCTGCAGAAAAACAAACTGCAACCCAACCGCGACGTCAGCATTGTCCAGGTGGGCGGGATGCCTGAACTGGCCGCGGCATTGAACAACGGTTCGATCAGCGCGGCGCCGCTGTCGTCGCCCAGTTCGCACATCGCTGAACAAAAGGGCAACAGAGTCATCGCCAATCTGGCCAACGAAGGAATTTACTTTGTCATTGCCGGTCTGACGACGACGCGGCGATTCCTGCGCGAGCAACGCAGCGACGCCAAGACGTTTCTGCGCGCGTTCGGACGGGCGACGCATTTCATGTTTCAACAAAGAGACGAGGCGAAAAAGATTCTGACGAAATACGCCAAGATCGATGATCCCGCTATGCTCGAAGGCAGCTTGAAGTATGCCCACGACTTCACGGAAAAAATTCCGCTGGTGAAGCGGGAGGGCGTGCAGGTGGTGCTCGAACAAGAGGCCGCGAAAAATCCGCAAGCCAAAGAGTTCACCGCCGAGCGATTTTACGATAACAGTTTGGTGCAAGAGCTGATCAACGAAGGATTCTACAAATCGCTCTGGGGCAAGTGAAGAGAGAGAGAACCGCGATGAACTACGCGCCGATCGATGCCGATGGACATGTGATGGAAACCGACGACGAGCTGCGCCGTTATCTGCCGCGCGCCGTTTGAAGGACGGCGGCGCGTTGACTGCGCTGTTCCCATCGTTGGACGGCTGGCCGCGCAGCACGCGCAAGGCGCCTGACAATACGCCGTGTTTGCAAAAGTGGCGCATGTTTTTGGACGGCTCAGGCGTCGCCGGATCGGTGCTCTATCCGACGATGGGATTGGCGATGGCGCACATCAAAGACGTAAAGTGGGCGGCGGTGATGGCGCGCTGCTACAACGATTATCTTTACGGCGAGTATCTCGAGAAGGAACCGCGGCGTCTTTGGGGTGTCGCGCTGTTGCCCGTTCAAGACATCACGGCGGCGGCGGAAGAATTGGAACGCTGCGTCAAGGATTTGAAAATGGTCGGCGGTGTTATCCCCGCGGCTGGTTTATCGAGAGGGCTCGGCCATCCGATGTACGATCCGCTCTATCAAACCGCGGTGCGTCTTAATGTGCCGCTGGCGGTGCACGGCAGCTCGAGCGCGGGACTTGGCCTCGATCTCTACGATTCGTTCGTGAAGATCCTTGTGATGGAGCACGCCGTCGCGCAGCAGATTCACTTCACGAGCTATCTGCTCGATGGCGCGCCGGTGCGCTTTCCCGCATTGAAAATGGCGTTTCTCGAAGCCGGGGTCGGCTGGGTGCCGTATTTAATGGAGAGGCTGGACGAGAAATATCGAAAAGCTGCCGCAGCAGAGCGCCGCTGCTTTCGAAGGAACCAAGCTATTACGTCAAGAATCATCCGATTTATTTTTCCTGCGAGCTCGAAGAGAAAATCTTGCCCTACGTGCTCGGCCTCGGCCTGGAAAAAAGATCATGTATCCATCGGACTATCCGCACGAGCGGCCGACACTGGAAGAGTTCTGGCTGACATTCCCCGCTTTCGCGCCCGAAAAGATCTGTCAGACGAAATTAAAAAGCTGCATCCTGCGCGACAATTGCATCGATTTTTATTCCTTAAAGCTTTCGAAGTAACACCTGTCGGCTTTCTATCGCTCGGTCAGATCTGCGCGTCGGTAAACTCGTCTCTGTACGATCGTGAACGTGCAGGCTCTAACAAAATTTGATCGACTCTGGAGGAACTCTTCAGAGCGGGTAAAGTAACCACGCAATGAGCCGAAAGCCCGTTCGATGAATCTAGATTCGCATCCAGACAGAAGCAAATCGGGCGCCGCAGTTGTCGGCGAGGAGATTTCGCGCGCTTTACCGGCACCGGCTTGGTGCTCGACCGGATCAGTTTCCAAATACGACCCGGTGAATTCGTCGCTTTGCTTGGCCCTTCCGGCTCCGGCAAGTCATCTCTCTTGAGGCTGATCGCCGGACTCGATCGAGCGGATACCGGACGGCTGGCGATCGAAACGATGGACGGCGCGCTTTCGCGCGGTTTTGTTTTTCAAGAGCCGACCTTGATGCCCTGGCGCACCGTGTTGCGCAACACCACTTTGCCGTTGGAACTCGAGGGATGGTCACGCGACAGTGCGAAAGCGCGCGCTGAAGAAGAGTTGCGCGCGCGTTCGCTTAGCGGAGTTTGGCGCGCGTTATCCCACGAGCTTTCCGGCGGTATGAAGATGCGCACCTCGGTGGCGCGGGCTTTGACGACGCGGCCGAACCTGCTGCTACTCGACGAGCCCTTCGCCGCCTTGGACGAGCCGACCCGCCACGGATTGCAAATGCAGCTGCGGGAAATTTGGACCGCGCTGCGCATGACCGTGCTGTTTGTCACCCATTCGGTCATGGAAGCGGTTTTTTAGCGGATCGGATCATCGTCTTGTCGCACCGGCCGGCGCGGATTATTTTGGATGAATCCATCACATTGCCGCCGATACGATCCACGGCGCTGCGCACATCGATCGAGTATGTGAATGAAGTCAGGCGAATCAGCGGCGCAGTGCCGGCCGTGGTAGAGGCGCTATGACGTTCAGAGCGCGGATGGCGGCGTTTTTACCGCCCTTGCTGCCTTTGATTTTATCGATCTGTGTAGCCGAGACCGCGGTGCGTATGGCATGGGTTCCATCTATTTGATTCCCGCGCCGAGCGAGGTTTTCCATTCTCTGCTGGACGATCGGCGCGAGCTTGCGCTGGCGGCGTGGGAAACTCTAGCTCGGCCCTGGTTGGTCTCCTGCATCAGCTTTGCTGCAGGCACGGTGTTCTCCGTGGCGCTCTCCTCGTCCGACTTGGCGCGCCGCGCCTTTACCCCTACGCGGTTTTCTTTCAAACCGTACCGATTATTTCGATCGCGCCGCTGTTGGTGATTTGGTTCGGTTTCGGGCGGCCGACGGTCGTCGCTTCCGCCGCCATCGTTTCAGTTTTTCCGATCATCGCCAGCACCTTGCTCGGCTTGAAATCCACGGAGCCGTCGTTGGTCGACCTTTTCAAGCTCTATTCGGCAACCGGCCGGCAAACGCTCTGGATGTTGAAAATCCCATTCGCTCTGCCGCAAATTTTTCCGGTTTGAGAATCGCCTCAGGGCTGGCCGTGGTCGGCGCCATCGTCGGCGAGTTTATCGGCGGCGGCGGTCTCGGCAGCGTGGTCGACTCGGCGCGCACGCAGCAAAGGATCGACCGGGTTTTGCGGCGGTGCTGATTTCTTCGTTGCTCGGCATCGTACTTGTCGGCGCGGTCAATCTCGTTTCATCTCTTTCATTGGGTTCATGGCATACTTCGGAAGGAAATCTTCATGAGCATTGTCTTGTTTCTTCTTGCATCGATTCTGCTTGCATTCCCTGCCACGGCGGCGCAATCCGCGCCGGTCAACTTGCAGCTTGCGCTCAATTGGAAAGCCGAGCCGGAGTTCGGCGGCTTTACGCTGCCAAGCTCTCAGGGTATTTCGAAAACGCGGGCTCAACGTCGATATCACCGAAGGCGGCGCGGGCACCCCGGTCGTGCAAATGGTCGCCAACAGCAAAGTTCCTTTTGGCATCGCGGCTGGCGACGAAGTTGCGATTGCGCAAGCGCGCGGCGCCGACGTGATTGCGCTATTTGCCGTCTACCAAATCAACCCGCAGGGAATCATGGTTCACCCGGAGCGGGGATTCAAATCCATCGCCGACGTATTCAATTCGCCGGGAACCCTGGCGATCAAAACGGCGCGCCGCATACGCTGTTTTTGCAAGCCAAGTTCGGCAAAGCCAAAGTAAAGCTAGTTCCATACCCAGGCGGGATTGCGACCTTCCTCACCAATTCGAACTTACTCGCAACAATGCTTTGTGACCTCCGAGCCGTTGTTGGCGAAGAAAAAATCGGTTCCCGCAAAAAGTTTTCTGATTGCCGATGAGGGCTTCAAACCCTACGGCACCGTCGTCATCGCGCGCCGCCAGTATGTCGAGAAAAACCAGAAGCAAACCCGCGATCTGATCGACGCTATTCGTGCAGGCTGGCAGGAGTATCTGCGCGCGCCGGAGACCGCCAATGCTCGAATGGCAAAACTCAACCCGGCCATGGACGCTGAAACCATGAGGGAAGCCGCCGAAGTGCAAAAACCGTTTATCATCGCCGCCAACGCGCCAGCCCAGGAGCTGGGCAAAATGACGGTCGATCGTTGGACGACGTTGGTGGAGCAGCTTTATGATATCAAGTTGATCAAGGTCAAACCGGCCGCAGAAAAACTTTATCAGAATTTCTGATCGGCAGATTGACTGATCTCACTCCGCAATTCTATGATGCCGCGAATAAAAGGAGAGGCACTATGACAATCGCAGGACTGCGTTTCGGACACGTCGCTTTCAAGGTCGCGGACACTGAGCGTAGCGTGCGCTGGTATGCCGATGCTTTCGGCGCGAAAAAATTTACCACGTCGAGGCGCAAGGCGAACGGCCGGAATTGATGTTTCTCGAATTTGCCAACGGCCAATGCATTGAATTGTTTCCCGGCGGCAAAAATATGTTGGCATCGCCGCCTGATCCGATCGGCTACATCCATTTCTGTCTGGTATTGGACAACTTGGAACAGGCGCTCGAACATCTGGCCAAGATGAACATCAAACCGGAAAGAAAATTTATCGGCCGCGCCAAACAGCGCATCGCTTTTGTCTCCGACCCCGACGGCAACAGCATCGAGCTGATGGAAATACCGCCCGAGTCGGAAATTTATCGAGCTTAATGCTGTGTCGCGCGCTTCGACGCACGCCGGCATTTTCTTTTTTCTCGTTGCGCTGCTCGCTTTGCCGCTTCGCCCAAGCGCAGACCGCCGGCGCAAAAAAATTCCCGATCAAGATTATCTACAGCGCCTTGACCGCATCGAACGCGCCGGTGTGGGTCGCCGGCGATCAAGGGCTTTACGATAAATACGGCCTCGACGTCCAGATCGTGCACGGCCGCGGCGCTTCGCCGATTCAAGCGCTCGCCGGCGGTACGGTGGAGCTGGGGCATTTTGCCGGCGCTTCGGTGATCGCCGCCAACCTCGCGGGCAGCGATCTGGTGTTCGTCGCGGCGCAATCGAACTATGTCGTATTGTCGATGTGGACGAAGAAAGACTCGCCGGTGAAGAACCTGGCGGATTTAGCCGGAAAAATATCGGTGTCAGCGCGCCAGGCTCGGCGACTCATACGATCGCGCGCATCACGCTCAGGAAGGTCGGCATCGCTGAGAAGGACGTTAAATTCATCCATCACGGCGCCCTACCGGATATCTTTGTGTCGTTGGACAAAGGTTTAGTCGATGTCGGGATCGCTTCCGCGCCTCGTCCCGGACTGCGCGAACTGGTCGACCTGGCGACGCAGAAGATTCCGTTTCTGCAAAGGTGCGATTATCGTCAACCGCAGTTATTTGCTGCGCGAACGCCCGCTGGTGCTCAATTTCGTCAAGGCTTTCGTCGAGGGCATGAAAGTTGTCCGGGAAAAGCCGGACGTTGTCGTCGCTTCTCTGGTGAAACATCTGCGGATTGCACCCGATGTTGCGCGCGGTGCGTATCGTTCTTTCGTCAATGTGTGGGAAGAAGTGCCTTACGTGCGCGCGGAGTCGGTGCAAGCGATCTTGGATTTTCTGCCGAAAGAGCAGGTGAAAGACATCAGCGCGGGAAAGTACGTCGATAATAGCTTAATGAAAGAGCTGGAAACCTCCGGTTTCATCAAGAATCTTTACCGAAAATGATTTGCTACTCAGTACGGCTCGAAGTCGCGTAGCGCGGGTATTACCTCTGACCCGAAAAGTTTGATCGAGCGCATTAGATCCTCTTCGGCGATCGCGCCGATGTTGAACTCGCCCATCACGGTATTGAAGACGCCTTCGCGGGCAGCGGCTTTGATTTGTTCGATCACGGTTGGCGGCGAGCCGACAAACGCTAAGTTGCGTTCACGCAGGTAATCGACATCGATCGCATGACGCGCGATCTCGGCGCCGCCGGGATTGCCGCGTTTGGCGTGGTTTTCCGCCAGTCTGAGATAACCGATCCCACCGTCAGCTCGGGTGCCGAAAACCCTGGTGAAACAGTGTTCGAAGTAGGGTTTTGCTTTCGCCACGGCCTGGGCGTCGGTCTCGTCAACATAGACTAACACCCAATAGCCGATGTTCGGTTTGCCTGCATGACGCGCGTCATTCCATAGCCGCAAATATTCGCGATAGCGCGGCGCGACATCGCCGCGCGGCACCAAGAAAAGATAACCGGTGTGCGCGCCTTCGCGCGCGAGCAGCGCCAGCGTGTCGGCGTCGCGCGAGTGAATCCAGATCGGCGGATGGGGTTTCTGCAGCGGTTTTACGCCGAGTGTGACGTCTTGATACCGACGGGATTCGCCGGCGAAGCTGAACGCGCCGTCGCTCGAAAGCGCTTGCTTGATGAACAGCAGCGCTTCGTGGGTGAGCGCGCGGCGGTTTTGGAAGTCAGCGCCGTAGGGACCGAAGAAGTCCGGCACGATGCCCGAAACCAAGCCGAGCTCGAAGCGGCCGTTGGCGACGTTGTCTAAAACCGCCGCGTCTTCGGCGATGCGCAGCGGATCGTAGAGCGGCACGATGTTGCCCATCGTGCCGATGCGGAGCCGGCGCGTGCGCGCGCCGCCACCGCGCAGTAGATCGACGGCGACGGCATCCAACTTTCGTTGGGATTGAAGTGATGTTCGACGCAGAAACCGAAGTCGAAGCCAGATTCATCGGCGAGCGCCAGCTCGCGCCACAGCTGTTCATAGCGGGCGGCCGCAGTCATGCCCGGTTTGTTCCAGACGTGAGAGAAGTGCGCGAACTTCATCCTGCTACTCGAGACGACGCCTCAAAAATCACCGCAGAGACACGGAGGGCGCGGAGCAAAGCCCTTTAAAACAAAATTCCGAACTCTGTTTGCTCTGCGTTTCCGCGGTGAATTACTTCTTGAACGAGTCAGTAACCGTATTTTTTTCCAACGCCTTAAGCTCCTCATTGCCCAAGTTGGCGTACCACTTGCGCGTGTCTTCGATGCCCGGGGTTTGTTTGAAGTAGGCTGCTTCGGTGCCGCTCTTTTTCAGTTCCTCCAAGCACTGGCGCATGCCATGCAATGCGGCCACTTGCAAGACGGTAGGAATGCAGCCGACGCGCCCGCCGAGCTCGCCCCAGCGTGAAAGCGGCATGAGCTGGCGCGGCGGAACGCCGACCATCGGTTTGCCGATCTTGGCAAATGCTTTGATCTCGTCTTCGGTGCGGGCGCTCAGCCAAACGGCGTCTGCTCCCGCCTCGCAGCACGCCGAGACGCGATCGATGCGTTCCTGCAAAGAATCTTTCGCTTCGGAGCGCGCGATGATGATCAAGTTCTCGTCGCGCCGCGTGTCGAGCGCCGCCTTGATTTTGTTAACGAACTCTTCGCGCGAAACCAGGCCGACGTCGAAACCTTCGTGGCCGGCGCGTTTGGGCGTCATCTGATCTTCGATGTGCAGCGCAGCGACGCCAGCCTTCTCGAACTCGCGGACGCTGCGCACCGTGTTGACGGCGTTGCCATAGCCGGTTTCACCATCGCTGACGATGGGAATGTTGACCGCGTCGACGATGTCGCGCGCCTTGTTGACCATTTCCGTAAGCGTCAGCAGCCCGGCATCGGCGAAGCCGAGCGAGCGGTGCTGTCCGCTGCCGGAGATATGCACGAGGGGAAAGCCCAGCCATTCGACCAGACGCGCCTGAATGCCGTCGTTGCAGCTCGGCGCAATATGACAGGTCGGCTCGCCGAGCATTTTCCTCAGGGCCTGACGTTTTTCTGCTGCGGTTGATTCCATGTTCTATCTTCCTTTCCAGTTGATAATATGTTGCGATCGTTGTCACGCATGGGCGACCGCCGGTCGCCCCTACATTTCGTTGCGCCAAAGGCTTTGGCGGTGCATTTACTGCGCTCGTTGCGTGCCCGCCTTGGCGAATTCGTCTCTGCGACCGACCGTGGCTTTGAGCAGCTCAGGCGGAATATTTTTCGCGCCGCCGAGCACTTCGGCGAAGATCGCCATCTGCGCCGCTTCCTCGACGATCAGATTGGCGCGGGCTGCCGCGGCGGGATTCGCGCCGAACGCCAGCACGCCGTGATTTTCCAGCAGCACGGCTTTGGTATTTTGCGTCGCGCTCAAAGCATCGGCGATGTTCGATACCGATTCAGCGGAACCGCGCGGCCCATACTTGGCGAGCGGGATGCCATCGGTCATCTCCGAGCGCACCAACGCTTCGTAGGAACAACCGAGCGATCGGCTCGCCAACGCAAAACTCGTCGCGTAGGTCGAGTGAGTGTGGACCACCGCGCCGGTGTCGGGCCGCTCTTTGTACACGATCGCGTGCATGTGCACGATCTCGGCGTTGGTCGGATTGATCTCGCCTTCAATCAGCTCGCCGTCGAGATCGAGAGATGGCGAGATTTTCCGGTTTCAAATTGTCGAAGGAGCTGGTGGCTGTTAGCAGGATCGTGTCCGTATTGGGCACGCGGACACTAAAATTGCCGTGGTGGCTCATCGAGATTGCGCCGGTGCGAACGAGCATGTTCGCGCTATCGATCACCGCCTGACGAAGCTCCGAATGATTCATCGCCATAATTTCTCCTTCGCATGCGCGCAGAGACCTTCTGCTGCTTTCGATGACACTTCCGCTCGGCTGCTGAAATATTCCCAGGCCCGGTTGGACACTTCTTCGCCAGAGACCTGGGCGTAAATAACTTCCAACTCTTGCGGAGTGAAGTAGCGCGGTTTGCCCGCCGCCATGGCGCGCAATTGATAATTGGCTGCTTCTTCCATCCAGAGAGTCATCACGCACACGCGCCGGACATCTTTGTCGGCGACGTTGACGCCGTGGCCGCGCAGCAGCATCGCGCCATGGGGCCCGAGGGTTTTCGCCACCTGATCGCCGAGTTCGCGCGTTCGAATCAAGCGTTATCGGGTCAAAAACCTGGACATTGTTCTTAAAGACTGCGCCGGAAGCGTGCAACGGCCTGAATGGTTTCGCCAAGCGAGCCAAGCACGACACAGCTCGGCGGATGGACGTGGCAGACCGACTGAACGTCGGGACGCGCTTTGTAGATGCGCGCGTGAATCCAAAATTCCGTATTCGGCCGGCCCTCGCCGGATAGTTGATTTCCTTCCACGTCAAGCTCGAGCAAATTATCCAGCCGGACCAGCGCCGGACTCATTCGCGGCGGAAAGATAAACCTTTCGGTGCCGGGGATGCGCCCACTCACATGGCCGAACGCCGCGGCGATACCTTGCTGGTGTAAAATATGACTGGCGGTGACGATGTCTTGCCTAATTTGTGCGAGGTCCATTATGCAATTACTTTTGTCTCCCAGCGTTTTCAACTCCCATACGCCAGGAGAGTTACAAATGTCCACCGGCGGCATGCGCGAAGTTGTAAAATTGACAGCACCGTCGTTTGTTCGATATATCCAAGCCCATGCTGACGCAAACCTGGAAAACTTCAGAGCGAAAATATCGCGTGTGCGAGGAACGGGATTTTTCAATTCCGACCTCTGACGGTACCAGGCTCAACAGTTATCTCTACCGGCCCGACGCCGACGGAAAATTCCCTGTGATCCTGGGAGTGTGCGCTTATTCTCTCGACGATCAGGTGGCGCCGGTGATGCCCGTCGGCGCCGGCGGCATCCGCGGCCACATGGAAGCGGGTGATCCGAATTTTTACGTCTCGCGCGGTTACGTGCATGTGATTCTCAATGTGCGCGGCACCGGCAAGTCCGAAGGCTATTACGACTTTCTCGGCCGCCAAGAAATTCAGGATGTTTACGACGCGATCGAATGGCTGGCGAAGCAACCTTGGTCGAACGGCAACGTCGGCATGTTCGGCCCGTCGTATTTCACCATGGTGCAAAAGCGCGTTGCCGCGCTCAATCCGCCGTCTTTGAAATGCGTTTTTGCTATGTACGGTCTTACGGATTTATACCGCGATCTCGATTATCACGGCGGCATTTTGCATCACAATTTTCGTACGCGCTGGATTCCCAAGCTCGCCAACCTGCGCTTTAAGAATCGGATGAAAGATAAACTCTGGGGACGAAGAGTATCAGCGCCGGGTGCAGGGCGCTTTGGACTGATCCGGAAGTCGACGGCGATTCCCGCGCTCGTCGATGCTCTGCGCGATCCGGACAAAGGGCGCAACGCGTGGATCGTCGAGCCACTGCTGTTTCCGCAGTATTCGGAGTTCTGGCAAGAATGGCACGCAGCGACTCAAGGCGAGCTAAAAATTCCCGCTTATCTCGGCAGCTGCTGGGGCGTGTACGGTATTCATCTCGCCGGCGATATGCGCTCGTGGGAGGAATGGCAAGGACCGAAGAAATTCACCGTCGGCCCGCCGATCTATCTCGACCGGCCGGTGTATCAGTATCATTACGAGTCACTGCGCTGGTTCGATTTGTGGCTCAAGGGCAACGACACCGGGCTTATGGATGAACCGCCCGTGCACGTGTTTCTCGATGGTGGCGAAGGTGAATGGATCGAAGCGAACGAGTGGCCCCTGTCGCAGACGCGCTGGACGCCGTTCTATCTACACGAACATGGGCTTCTCTCTGAGCATGAATTCTGGGCGAATGAACCGCCGACTGTGTACATCGATTCGCCGTACGAGCGCGGCAGCGCAGTTTTCCATACGCCCGCGATGGTCGAAGCCACTGACGTCTGTGGTCCGATGGCGCTGACGCTTTACGGCTCGACGACCGACAACGAGGTGTTGTGGTTTGTGCAATTGTTGGAAATCGATCCGAAAGGAATTGAGCGGTTGTTGACGCGCGGCTGGCTCAGAGGCTCGCAGCGGCGGATCGATCCCAGTCGCTCGAAGCCGTGGGCGCCGTATCACACCCACGAGCAGCGCGAACCGCTGACGCCCAATCAGATTTACGAATTCAACATCGAGATTCGCCCCTACGGCATTCGTCTCCGTCCCGGCTATCGGTTGGCAATCCGCATTTCCGGCCACGACGGTGATCCGCCGACGCATCACCTGCACGGCATTGCGTCTGGTCACGTGGCTCGGCAAGCGAGCTCGCGCGTGACGATCTACCACGACACGGATCATCCATCGCATCTGCTCGTGCCGGTGACACGCGGCAATCGCATCGGCACGTTTATCTCCGGCGGCAATATTACGACTTAATGACCGACGGGTTGGTGATTTACGGTTTCGCCGTCGCGCGCGATAGGTAAGTTCGATCGAAGAATTGTTCGGGCTCGCCCTTGATTCCCAGGGCTGAAAGTAAGGCGGCGATGTTTCTCTCTCAATATCGACGTCGAGATCTTGGGCGAAGTAAGTGAGCGCTCTGCGTTGGGTGTCGGGATTGCCGCGCAGTTTCCCGGCCACGGCCAGTTGTATCGCTTTGTCTCCGTTAGTTTTAATGAATTGCATCGACTTGCCGAGAGCGCGAATGAAGCGCACGACAAGATCCGGATCTTTCGCCGTAAATGCTTTAGCGGCGACCGCCACTGCGAAAGGAATTTCCGGAACAACTTTGCCGACTTCCAACAGCACCGGATAACCTTCGTCTTCGAGCGTGTGGCGTTCGCCGGAACTGAGGGGAATGGCGTCGACCTTGCCGCCTTTGAGCGCACCGATACGCAATTGAGTGCTGCCGGCGGCGAGCAATTTGTAATCTTTGTCTCTGACGAAACCGCGCCGTTTCAAGGCTTCGAGCACGGCGAACTCAGAAAAGCTGCCGGCGCTCGTGACGCCGACGGTTTTGCCTCGTAAGTCTTCGAGCCGCGCAACTCGCTTGAGCCGATCAGCGCGAAATCTATTTTATTCTGGTAACCAGACACCACGGTGACCGGCGCGCCGCGATCGATGGCGCGCATGATCGCGGCGACGCCCGAAACGACGAGATCGGCGTGGCCGCTGGTAAGGATCGCTACCATCAATGTCCCGCCGCTGGCGATCGTTACGCTATGAACGTTTAAGCCTTCTTCCTTGAAATATCCTGCTTGCTGAGCCACGACGACCGGCAACTGCGTGCTTATATTCGGCGATACCAAACCAAGCGTGATGGTGCGCAGCTCGGCGGCTTCAGCGGTCGCACATAAGAATAGCCATAGCACTAGTCGCAGGAGAGATGTTTTCACCATATGGAATCGGCACTCCGCGTTCGTCCGTGCTCGGTTTATCATAGGGGCGCGTCAATTTGCTAGAAAATTTGCGCTGCCCTTCCTGTCCCGTAAATGCGCAATTGAATCGCCAGCAGCAATTCGACAGCTAGGATCGGAAACGGTGTTTTTTGCGCCGTCAAAAAAGCCGGCTCGACTTAGACCGTCGAGCCGGCTTTGTACGGTGGACGTGGATTAGACTGGTTTACTTGGCTGTCGCGCTGGCGATGTTCGAATAGGCCGAGTTCGTTGCGCCGGAATAGGCGCGCACGCGATAGTAATATTTCCTGCCGGAACGCAGGCCGGTGTCGGAGAATGTGGTGACGTTGGGGCCTACGATGGCAAATTGCGAATAGCTCTTGCCGTTGGTGGATCGCTCGATCTTAAAACCACTCTCGCCGGCAGAATTATCGGTCCAGCTAAGATCGATTGTCTTGGTCACGCTTGAAGTGGCGGAAAGCGCGCTCGGCGCCGACAACGGGGCGACGACGGTTATCGGCAGCGCGGCGGTGTCCGAGCCGCCTCGGCCGTCCGAAACGCTGACCGTAAAGGAGTTGAGCCCGATATCTGCACTGCCGGGCGTGCCGCTCAAGCTGCCGTTCGCCGCAACCGACAGCCATGCCGGGCCGCTGGTTTTGGCGAATGTGAGCGGATCGGCGTCGGGATCGCTGGCGTTGCCGGCGATGCTGCCGCTGTACGCCAGTCCTTGGGTCGCGTTGGTTTTGACGATCGGGTCGCTGGTGAATGCCGGTGGATTATTTGTGCCGCTGCCACCGCCGGCGCGGAAGTTGGCGACGATCGGCGCGGTCAGATCGCCGGTTTGAGCGTTGTCGCGCTGATTCAAAATCCCGGTGGGAATCCCGTTGTAGAGAACATCCGGATTGGAATAATGCAGCACGCGCGGACAACTGAGCGAACACACATCGTAAGACATGATGGTGCGAAACGCGCCGTTCACGTAATGACCGAACGACCAGGGATAGGAAGCGCCCGATGGTGAAATGCCGGCGCTCGCGGGATCATGTTCCATGCCCATGTTGTGGCCGTGTTCATGGGCGAGGGTGCTATTGGATAAACAGGCGAGCCACGTGACCTGGAAGGCGTAGCCAGCAAAGCTCGATCCGGGATTTCTCTGCACCCAACCGATGCCGCAGTAGCCGCCGCCGTTGTTAGTGATCAGCGATACCATGTCGGCAGAGTATGTGTTGCGCAGCGAAGCGACACTGGAGTTGGAAGTTACCCAATTCAAGTCGGTCTCGATATTTCCCGAGTCGTTATAAGCAACTTCCTCGGTGTGGGACAGAAAAAACCGGGTGATCATATTGCTATTGACGAAAGCGGTGTTGGCTTGGTCGATTGCCGCTTGATCTGCGCCTGAATTTGCGTTATGCCGCCGGCCGCTGCGCGTGCCTGGGGAGTGTAAACCGACATCAGAACGATTTGCACCGTGCCGTCCGCGGCGGTCGCGTTGGGCGCGCTCGACGAGTCCTGTTGCGGCATATCGCCGCCGGTCGGCGGCGGGACCTTTCATGACCATGAGTCGCGGCGTCATGTCCCCACTCCGGCGCGAAACTGTCGGAATTGAGTTTTTCAACCAACGTCCGACCGTTCGCTCCCGGTCGGATGGCAAACACGTCGCTACCGCTCTCAATGCGACCGTAGAGGAGACCTTCGTGCAGCGTCAGGGTAACGTTGCCGCGATCCAATTGACCGCGGCCGCGCCAAACCATACTTTTCGGTCCGCGCCGCTCGTGACCCGTGCGATCGAATCCGAGATCCGGCTTTCCGGGCACGACAATAGTCAAGCCTGCAGGCCTCTGCTGTCAGCGCCGCTTCGTCGATATCGCCGACTTCAGCCGCCACGCCATGGCTACCGGGCGTAGCCGTTACGGGGCGCTGGCGAAACAAATTAGGATGCGTTTGCGCCTGGGCGATGGCGCCGAGCGAAACGAAGATCGCAGCGCTCAGCAGCACTGAAAACCGCCTGAAGATTACGTTTGCATTCATAAATGCTTTCCTTTCCTCTTGCCGTCGTAGCCCGCGGTCAAAGTTTCTCAGAAACTATCGACGGCGCCTTGAAGTTTGCCTGGCATACTTGCTTTAGAAATCATCAATCGAGACAGCGCAGAAATCTGAGCACGCCCCATGCCAACGAGGAGTGGTCCAACGTTGTCCTTAGAGTTTGGTCGTTGACACCCTGTGTCATCTTTTACGGTCATCGCTAAGATGAGAAGCGGGCCGTCATTGACACTTTGTGCCATCGACATTTGCGCACACGACAGATCGCGCCGAGTTTCGACGCTCGCGCAATCGTGCCCATTACTTCGACTTGGTCTCCGACGGTTCATCGCGGTGTTGTAGCGGTGGCCGTGTTCGAGTAAGCGGAGGCACCTGCGCTGTTGAAAGCGCGCACGCGGTAGCGATAGGTGGTATTTCGCTTGAGGCCAGTGTTCGTATAGTTTTTGATATTCGCGCCCACCGTGGTGATCTCGATAAAATTAGTGCAGTTGGCTCCGGCGCAACGTTCGATCCTGAAGCCGGTCTCGTTGGCAGAATTGTCGGTCCACGACAGACTGATTTGAGTCTTGGATAACGCGCTCGCAAGCAGATTACTCGGAGCGGCGGGAATAGTTGGCGGAATGGTATTGACCTGATCGTCGCCGTGCTCGAACTGCTCGCGCCTTGGTTGTCGGTGACAGTGAGGCGCGCGATGTAAGTACCCGACATGGAGTATGTATGGTTGGTTGTTACCCCGGAACCTGTTGCGCTATCGCCGAAGTTCCAGGCGTAGGAAACGATCGAACTGTCGGCATCGGATGAGCTACCGCCGTCGAAAGAGACATTCAGGGGCGCGACACCAGAAGCTGGCGCAGCTGCCATAACAGCAACGGGCGACTGATTGCCGCTCGCCACGGAGAGCACAAAAAGCGTGATGCTTTGGGCTGGCAGAGTGGCGCCGAACGTATTTCCGCTGAAGCTAACATCCGCGAGACGACTGATGGCGTTCGCCCCAGTCAGCTGCCACACCTGCGCCACACCGTTGTGCGGAAAATTCGCGATATTGAAGCTTGCCGGCGTGTTGCCGGAGAGATATTTGCTGATGACCATGATGGTCAGACCGCCATCAGCTGAGCGTTCAGCGGCGAAAACAGAAACGTTATCGGGATTCGGCCCGGTCGCAGCGATGCTGGTGTCGCCGAAGCTGGACTTGTTGCCGTCATAATTCCGATACATTTTCATCGCCTTGTACGTTGGCGTGTTTGGGTCCGGCGTCGTCCAGCGCGCCGCCATGTCCAAACCCTCGCGCCCGAAGATGCCCAAGATATCCGCTTGTGCGGTAGCGCCATTGATATGATTCTCGGCGCCCCAATTGTATTCGGTGACGCCGGTCGAGCGTGCCGGAATAGTAGCTATTCACCCAGGATTTAAGCCGCGGTACTAGTTGAACGCGATCGTTGATCCAGGTTTCGTCGAGGTAGCTCGGGTCCCAGAGCGAGCGGGTCGAGCGATTGCGCCTGAGTTGCATGGCGCTGGAAGTGTCGTTGCTGAATTCGCCGCCCTGCGGATAGTAGTGCACCGTGAAAACATCGAGCAGCCGTTTGCCCGTGGCATTATTATTCTGCCGCAACTGATCGAGGAGCCAAGGCAAATAATCCCAACCGCCGTGATTGCTGCGATCGGGCATGAAGCTCCAGCCGTGCAAACTGCCGTACTGTTGATCGTAGCCGCTCAAAATGTAACCGCTCCAACCCCATTCTTTCGGGGCCGACTACGAGCGCCGTCGGGTCAATCGCTTTGATCTTGCCCGCGTAGTCGATCATCTTATTTTTGATTTCATCCATCGTCGCGCCGGTCGGATGAACATCGCGGTGAGTGGAATGCCAAATGCTCGGCTCGTTGTCGAGAATGTAATAGCGCAAGCCGCCATTCACGTTCGTACCCCAGCGGTTGACGAGATGCTGCGCCCAACCTTGCTGATAAGTTGAATTCGACGGCACATTGGCGTCGGTGGGATCGTTGCCGGTGACGTATTGACCGCTGGTTCGAATGCCATTGCCCGCGTCCGCAAACCATTGCCAGTCGTTGCCGGTTTGCGCGCCGTATTTGGCGATGGAAAAACTCGCGAGCTTGCTGCGGTTGACGCCGAGTTTAGCGACCCAATCGATCATCGGAATCGTTAGCATCGCTTGAGCGTTTGCCGCCTTCGCATTTGTAATCAAACGTATCCCCACGCTCGCCGGCGACGGCGCTTGGCTCCGGAATGCTTTCGAAATACCAATCGTTGGCCCGATTATCGGCGTTCAACTGCCAGTTATAGCGCGTGGTGTTGTTGCCGCCGTTACGGTTGAGCGGGCTGTTCAGATCGTTCAATTGCGCTGTCGTCGCGTGCGCTACTCCATAAATGTTTGATTGATCGCGCGGCGGCTCGCGTTGGCATCGACGGTGATTGTTACGGCAGCATTTTGCGCGCTGAGCGAAAAGGAAAGAAAAACAGAGAGAGAACGAGTAGCAGACAAAAAGACCTGACGATGTTCCTAACATGCATGGCATCCACTCCGTGACCCGGTGAAATCGAACGGCGGGATGAGGAGCACGATCTATGCCGCGCTAACAGCGCATGGTCGCCGCGAATTTTGTAAGAATTTTTGTCAGGCCGAAGCTCAATAATCGTCAAACATGACGTCGCAATTGCGGCCGAGATGACAATGCTCGGCCGTGTTGACGGCGTGCCTGGTTTTTGGATATTTTCGTCAACATCGTGGCACAGCAGACGTGCATGGAGAATTCCTGCGACTGCTGATGACAAAAGGAGAATTGTGGCCAAACTTCATCAAGCGCATGGGTTCGATGCCTCCATGGTTTCGTCGTCGATCGAGCGACAGATGGTTTATTGCCAGGCCCCCGAAGTGGCACGACTCCTCGAGGGAGACGGCTTATTTTGGCAGATCGCGCCGCTCGCTGAAGATTTCGCCAAGGAGATCAATGGCCCGACGGTTATCGTCGGCTCCGATCCAGGAATTTTCTCCAGCTCCCGTGCGCGTAGCCATCGGGCTGGATCAAGCAAGACTCATTTACATTTCGGAAGAGGTGGCTATGCTGCCGCCTCGCGCGAATGACGTGCCGATCTTCGGTATTCTCTCTCGGACAGTGGGCGCCGAAACGCTTCGGAGTATGGTCGCCGCGGCGTTCGACAATCTTTCGCGCAGCCGTCGCCAAGCGAAACTCGAACAAGACCTTCGCCGCGCCAAGGGCGAGATCGATCAGTTGAACGAGATCGGCATCGCACTGTCAACGCAACGCGACCGCGAATCATTGCTCAACCTGATTTTGCAAAAAAGTTGCGACATTACCGATAGCGACGCGGGGTCGCTTTACTTGGTCGAGGAAAATGATCAGGGCACCAAGCAGCTGCGCTTCAAGACAACGCAAAACAACAGCATGAGACTGTATCTTGGCGAATCTCTCCTGCCTTTGGATCGCACGAGTCTGGCGGGCTACGTAGCGTCGACCGGCGACGAAGTTCATCTCCCGGACGTTTACCAGATCCCGTCGTCTTATCCCTTTACCTTCAATCGCAAGTTCGACGAGGAGAGCGGTTATCGCTCGAAGTCGATGCTCGTCGTGCCCATGAAAGATCCGCGCGGCGAGATCCTCGGCGTCATTCAGCTCATCAACTGCAAGCGTGACCCGGCGCCGGGCGCCGACCAGCGACCGAGGCAAACGTGGTTCCTTTCCCTGAAGAATGCCGCGCGCTGCTCAGATCTTTGGCGAGTCAGGCAGCCGTCGCGCTCGAAAACATTCGGCTCTATCAAAGCATCGAAACGTTATTCGAAGGTTTTGTCCGAGCGTCGGTGAGCGCCATTGAAGCGCGCGATCCGACAACCTCCGGCCATTCCTTCCGGGTCGCCGATTTGACGGTGGCATTGGCGGAAGTCGTGGACCGCGCCGCATCGCACCGGTTTCGCGACATTCGTTTTAGCCACGCAGAGATGAAGGAAATTCGCTACGCTTCGCTGCTGCACGACTTCGGCAAGGTCGGTGTGCGCGAAGAGGTCCTGGTCAAGGCAAAAAACTCTATCCTATGCAACTCGATATCGTGAAGGAGCGCTTCGCCTACGCGCGCAAGAGCCTGGAGCATGAGCAGAGCGAGCGAAAACTCGCCTATCTTTTGGAAAAAGGCCGCGAAGCATTTCTCCAGCGCAGCGCGGCATTCGAGCGCGAGCTTGAAGAACAGGTGCACGAGCTCGACGAGTTTCTTAAATTCATCGTGAAATGCAACGAGCCGACGATTTTGCGCGAGGACAATTTCGCTCGATTGGGTGAGTTTGCCGCCCGCCAGTTCGTCGATTCGGCGGGGCGGCGCCGCCCTTTGCTTTCGGCGCAGGAGCTGCGATTGCTGTCGATTTCACGGGGTAATTTGGACGATCAGGAGCGATCGCAAATCGAGTCCCATGTGAGTCACACGTTGAACTTTTACGCCAGATTCCTGGACCAAGGAGATCAAAAACATTCCCGCGATTGCGTCAGCGCATCACGAAAAGCTCGATGGCACCGGCTATCCGAATAATTTATTCGCGCCGGAGATTCCGATTCAAGCCAAGATGATGACGATCTCGGATATCTATGATGCGCTGTCCGCAACCGACCGGCCGTACAAGAAAGCGGTGCCGGCGGAGCTGGCGCTCGATATTCTCTTTGACGAAGCCAAACGTGGGTTGGTCGACGCCGAGCTCTTGAGTCTGTTCCAAGAAGCGGAGGTTTTCCGATTGACATCATCGTCCACCACCACCTGATCGGCGGGAGCCGGTTCTCCACCCTCGCGCCGGCACTTCGGTCTAACAGCTACGCTCAATTCTTGAACCGCTCCTAATCGTCTTGGTGATGCCGCAGCTTTTAATGATCGGACCAAGCGCGCGTCGGGTTTCTTCCTCAGCCCACACGATGGATTATAGGCGAAGACAATTTTTCAAGACGGCGCTCGGCGGCGTTTTGACGACGCTCAGCGGCTGCGCTGCTCACGATCGCAGTCTCTCGCATTGCCCGGCCGCCGTAAGTGATTTCGAACTGAGCGAAGCGCTCGGCCCGCTGCCAGTGTATAGGTGCAAAAGCGGCTCCGGGCCGGCGGTTGTTTTGTTACACGAGCTGGCGGGCATGTCGCCTGAGGATATCGCCCTGGCGAAATGTCTGGCCCAGGAAGGACTGTCCGTTTACGTGCCGCTCTTGTTCGGTGAGCCGGGTCAAAACCGCTATCTTCGCCGGCTATTTTCAATCCTGCGCCCAGGCCGACTTCGAATGTTCCGCGCCTCGACAAGCAGTCCCATCATCGGCAAATTGCGCGAAGTTTGTCGAAGGGTCAGCGAACATGCGCGCGGTCCTGTGGGCGTCATCGGCATGTGTCTCACCGGCGCGTTCCCGTTGGCGTTGCTTGGCGACGGAGTCCGGGCAGCAGTGCTTTGCCAACCGACGTTGCCTTTCAACGCTTTGTTCATGCGCCCCATCGGCGCGCAGAGACGGGTGTTGGGCTTAGCGTCGTCCGACCTCGATCGCGCCGTCAAAAGCCGGATCGCCGTCCTGGCGATGCGTTACCGGAATGACGCCCTCTGTCCGGCGGAATGTTTTCGCACGTTGCGCGAAACTTTTCGCGAGCGTTTGGCGCAGATCGAAATCGAGGCTGAAAACGGAGAACACTCCACTCTGGCCGGCGATTTGAACCTCGATGCTTTCACCGACGCTGTGAACTACCTCAAAGTCCGCCTCGGGCGCGGCGAACCGGCCGCAGAGAATGAAATTAGCAAAACTCGATGGCAGACCATGTGAAATCGGCGTGGACGGACGATGGCGCAGAATAATGCCGTCGTAAGAACCCAGCAGCGCTGCGATTTCACTTTGAATACATTTGCCGGATAAAGCCCGACGCCTGCACTTCCTGGACAAAACTTAAGTCGACAAACTCTTTTGGATTCACCTTGGCGGCTTCAGGTCGAGTCGCGGACAGATAATCAAGATATGTCTTAACACCTTCTGGCGATGGTGTCGGTGTTTCGGGCAATAATTTCGCGAAAGCCTGATGAGTCCGTTCGAGGCTATCGGGATTCGTGATTCGGGTGAACTTGCTGATGATCTTCATGGTGGAATCTTTGTCCGTTTTAAAGATGTGAATGGCTTCCGCCAACGCGCGTACAAACTTGGTCATCAACGGGGCCTTCAACCGGATCGTGGCTCTCGCGTGAGGGCGGCGTTCCAGTGAAACGGGATATTCAACGCACTGATGTCGACGAGAGACTTGAAACCGAGTTTCTCCGGCCTCGCGAACGAACGGTTCGACCAAGATGCTGAATTGCACGACTCCTTTTGAAAGCGCAGCGAGCGCGTCGGCCGTCGCTCCCACGGGCACAAGTTTGACATCGGTGTTGGGATCGATGCCCAGCCGGCTCAGCCCGAGGCGCATGCCGATTTCCGTCGTGGTCCCGGCGCGCCCGACTCCGCCGATTTTGCCTCTGAGCTGTTTTACGTCCGTGATGCTCTTCGGCGTGACGATGTGCGCGGGAAACGTCGGCACGATCGAGGCGATCATGATCACGTCGGCGCCGGTCAAACGCGAATTCACCAGTGTGGTTACTGATGTAACGATTACATCGAGCTCGCCTGCGATCATTGCCTGCAGCGCCATCGGGCTGGCGTTGACGGAAATGAATTCTGCATTGACGCCTTGCTTTTTCAGCAGGCCTTTCTCTTGAACGATCCAAATGGTGGCGTTGGACGCGCCGCCTGCCCAGGCCACCACGCAGCCGCTCTTGCGCTGTGGCGCGATCGCCAAAGCCATCGCGCCTAACATTAAGGCGAGAGCGAGGATAAACTTACTTGATGCAAAATTCATCGATACAAATTTGGCGTACGTACGAGTTTCGTGCGGGATGGTCCTGTCACTTTTCGTAAAGCTTTTTAATAAATCCCGTTTTGTCGAGCTCTTCGACAAAGCTCCGGTCGACATACTCCTCGGGCTTGTGCTCCATCACTTCGGGCCGAGTCGCGGAGACGTACTCGAAGCTGGTCTTCATGCCGGCCGTGTTCGGATAGGGCGCGGGCAGAAACGCTTTCGCGAAAAGATCGTAGGATTCGTTAGCCAGTTCTTCGTTGTCCAAACGCAGCGTCTTCTTGATCACTTTCTTGCCGAACTCGCGATCGCGCTTGAATAGCGCCGTCGCTTCCAAATGGGCCTTCATGTAATTCATCACCAGCTCGCGGTCTTTCTGGATGATCGAGCGCCGAGTGGTGATCTCGATCCACGGATAGTCGATCTCCTTTGCCGAGTTCCAGAGCATCGGAAAACCCATTTTCATGGCGATGCCGTAGCCGGGAAACGACAGCGACGCCGCGTCGATGGAGCCTTGCTTGAGCGCGCCGATGCGCTCCGGGTCGCCGCCGATCTGGATGAGCGCGACGTCGCGCTGAGGGTTGAGGCCTTTCTTGCGCAGATGAAATTGGACGAGAAAGTCGGTGAGCGAGCCGAAGGTGGTGACGCCGATCTTTTGCCCTTGAGATCTTCGACCCTTTTGATCTCCGGCTTGACGATCATAGCGTGGACGACGCCCGGCAAAGTGTGGCCGAGGATCACGAGATCGGCGCCGGAAAGGCCGGCATTGATCACCGTCGGAGTCGCGATCGGCGAGAATTGAATGCTGCCGCCGATCATCGCCTTGGACGACTCGCCCGAACCGCGCATCGCGACCGGGTCGGCGTAGAGCCCGTATTTTTCGTAGAGCTTGGCTTCTTTGGCGACGAAGATGATGATGTTGCCCATGCTGACGGAGGAAACGCCAATGTAAATATGCTTGAGCGGTTTGGACTGTCCGAGAGCGCTGCAGGGCAGAGCAAGTGACAGTAAAAGTGCAGTGAGCAACCACGCTGAAAAATGAGGAGAAAACCGGCGTGCGTTAACCATCTTTCACCTCCCATTTAGGCTGGTCAATCCAACGAGAAGAGCGTTGACGAACCGCGCTACTTGATCACACTTTCGGCGCGCAGCGCGCTTAGCTCGGTGGTGCCCAATCCCAAAACTCTACCGAGAACTTCGTCGGTGTGCTGTCCCAGGGCCGGCGAGTCGGTGCGAATACTCGCGGGCGTTTTCGACATGTGAATCCAAGGCGCGAGCAATTTTGTTGGACCGGCGGTGGGATGATCGCGGTCGATGAATGCTTTTCGTTCCTTGATATGCGGATCTTCGATCACTTCGCCCATCGACAACACCGGCGCGCCGAAATAGTCGATTTCGCGCAGCCCGTCCCATAATTCCTGGCGTTTCTGCCGCGTATCCACGAGCGGATGAGCTCGTACAACTCGGAACGATGTTGTTTGCGCGCCGGCGCTGTCGCGAAGCGCGCGTCCTCGAGCAGATCGTCGCGCTCCATGAACTTCGCGAGCTTTACCCAGCCGCGGTCACTGAGATCCGGAATGCGCAGAGTAAAATAACCGTCGGCCACGGGGACGGGCTTGTTGCCGATCTCGATGCCGATAAAGTGCTCGTGAAATTCGCTGATCATGAAACCGAGCAACGCTTCCTGCATCGACACGACGATTCTTTGCCCCTCGCCGGTGCGCTCGCGGGCGTGGAGCGCGGCGAGAATGCCGCACACCATGCTGACGCCGGCGGCCTCGTCGCCGATGCCGATCGCTTTGGTGCCCGGCGCGCCGCTGTAGTTCCATCCAGTGTGCGTCCAACCGGTCATGCTGTTGTTGGTATGCGCTGTGCTGCCGTAGTCCTTGTACGGTCCCGCTCTCGCCGAAGCCGCGCGAGCAAGAATAGATGATTCGCGGATTGATTTTCTTCAGGTCGTCGTAGCCGAGGCCGAACTTTTCCATCGTTCCGGTATGATAATTTTCCACCACGACATCTGCTTTCGCAATTAGCTGGCGCGCTAAATCGGCCCCTCGCGCATCTTTCAGATTGAGCACCACGCTCTTCTTGTTGGCGTTGATCCATAAAAATTCGTAGCCGTCGATCTTACTGTTGGGCGGCATCCACGAGCGGCGAAAACCATCGCCCGCCGGCGGCTCGATTTTTATGATCTCCGCGCCCATGTGGCCGAGCATCATCGTGCAGAACGGACCGTTCAGCGCGTGAGTAAAGTCGATCACGCGAATGTCTTCCAGTGCGCCGGGCATGATTACCTCCTCGATTTAGGAAAGGATGAAGATGAAGGCGGAAAGATGAAGTGAACACGAGAGCTGATTCGGCTTCGTCGATTGTTGATGGCCCCAATCATCGTAGACGACCGGACCATACCACGAATGGATAAGGAGGCAACAGAAATTCCGCCGGCGCGATTCGCAATTCTTCCCCGCTCGAAAACCTTGACAGCACGGCGGCGCCGGTAATAGCGTGCACAAAGGTCGCAGCCATTCGGGAAAAAGCAGGTCGGAGCATGAAAATTCAGGAGGTATGATGGCGATTCAAATTACACGCGTATGGGTTCTAACGGTCTCGGCAGTCATGCTCTGCCTTCTGGAGAGTTCGTGGATTTCCGCCGCGACTGTCGAGGAGATTGCCTTGATGAAATCAACCAATCGGGAAAACTTCTCGTCGAAGGCGCAAAGAAAGAAGGCAAGGTCGTGTTTTACACGGGCCTGATCGTCGATCAAGTCGTTCGGCCGGTGAAGGCCGCCTTCGAAAAAGAGTATCCGTTTGTTCAAGCGGATTTTTTCCGCGGCAACGCGGAAAGGTTGGCGCAAAAGATGCTGGCTGAGTATCAGGCGAAAAGATACGACGTCGACATAGTTAGCGGCAGCGCCACGTCGACGATCGTGCAGCGCGCGGGCTTCATGCAACGCTTCTACTCGCCGCATTTGGCCGAGTATCCGGCGGAGCTCAAAGATCCCAAAGGATTTTGGGGCAGCACCAACGTTTATTTCATGACGCTCGGGTACAACACACGCAGCGTTAAAGCGGCCGACTTGCCGAAGAGCTACGAAGACCTGCTCAACCCGCGCTGGAAAGGCCAGATGATGTGGGCGACCAGCCGCGGCTCCGGCGCGCCGCAGTTCATCGGCAACATTTTTGTGACGATGGGGCAGGAAGCGGGTAAGGCTTATCTGCAAAAGTTGAAGCAGCAAAATATCGCCAAAAGCACCGCCAGCGCGCGCCAGATTCTCGACATGGTGATCGCCGGCGAGTATCCGATGGCGATCCAGATTTTTAATCACCATGCCTACATCAGCAAGACGGCCGGCGCGCCGGTCGATTGGCAGCCGCTGGAGCCGGTCACGGCAACCAACAACACCATCGGCGTCGCCAAGAACGCGCCTCATCCTTACGCGACGATGCTGTTTATCGACTTTGTGCTGTCGCGACAGGGCCAGAAAGTTTTTCAAGCGTCCAACTATCTGCCGGCCCATCCGGACGTGCCTGCCTTGCAGGCTGATCTCAAACCGGGCGGCGGCCGGTTTAAAAAGGTAAATTACTCTGAGCCCGGATCTGATCTACGACAAAAGCAACGAATGGGGCGACTATTTCGACAAAGAGTTTCTGCGCTGAGCGCGACCACATGCCGGAGAGTGAGAGAGTCCGCGTTTGAGAAGCAGTTAAACGGCTGAGTAAAGTCCTGACAACGGGGAGATTAAGTAACAAGTTGTTTCAGCAGCGACAGCTGAGCCTTTGCGTTAGAGCGCGGAGGGGCCACCAATGTCGAAGATCACCGAGCTACACGATGCAGTAAGGCGAGGGGATCTCGCTGCGATGAAGGCGCTACTTGCCGCAGACCGCTCGCTAGCGAACACGCGCAGCGAAATGGATGTGCGAGGCACATATCCGCTTCATGTTGCTGCTGAGTCTGGTCAAGCTGGCGCCGCGCGGTTGCTGCTGGATCACGGTGCGGATGTCACGCTACTCGATTCCGAAAATGACGCCATCGCACTTTGTTGGGCAGCTTTTTTGGGCGTCCGGAGGTCGTAGCGGTGCTGCTGGCCGCAGGATCAGAACCGAATCAACGTAACAAGCATGGGCTTACGCCGTTGGCCTGCGCGTTAGGTGGAACACAGGGACGGTGGAAACAATTTTCAAACGCCTCCGCGGAGGATTGGCAGAAATCGCTTGAAGCCATTCGATCGTACGGAGGCGTGGAGTGAGCGCTGCTTTTTAGAATGCTGCGTTGCAAGGCGACGGACCGCATCGCGTTCATATTTGGCACAAATCCAAATGGACATCTGAGAAGGCATGGGGATGACAAGCCCTAAACGGACCATTGGGCCAGTTTACCTTACGGCGATAGCGACGTTCTGGAGTGCTGTTTTCAACTCAGTTCGCGACAGCGGCGTCGGTGGAAGGGGTCGCTTTGCTAAGATCGGCCGAGCGCCAGAAAATTCTTGTCGAAGGCGCGAAAAAAGAAGGCAAGCTGATGTTCTACACGGCGCTGATCGTCGATCAGGTCGTGCGGCCGCTGAAAGCTGCTTTTGAAAAAGAGTATCCGTTTATCCAACTTGATTTTTTCGCAGCAATTCGGACCGTCTCGCGCAGAAAATCCTCGCCGAATACCAAGCGAAAAGATATGACGTCGATGTCATCAGCGGCAGCGGCGCCACGACCATGGGGCGCCAGGCGGGCTATCTGCAAAAATTTTCTCGCCGCACACGGCAGAATATCCCGCCGAGCTCAAAGACCCGCAAGGATTTTGGGGTGCGACCAACGTGTATTTTATGACTCTGGGGTACAACAGCAGAATGGTCAAAGCCGAACGAGCTGCCGAAGACTTATGAAGATCTGCTCGAATCCGCGCTGGAAAGGCCAGATGATGTGGTCGACGAGCCCTACGTCGGGGGCGCCGCTGTTCGTCGGCAACATTCTGCTGACGATGGGCGATAAAGCCGGAAAAGCGTATCTGCAAAAATTAAAAACGCAAAGTATCGCGAACAACACGGCGGCCGCCAGGCAGATATTAGATCTGGTCATTGCGGGGAGTATCCGCTGGCGCTGATGATCTTTAATCATCACGCTCATATCAGCAAAGTTGCCGGCGCGCCGTCGGAGTGGCAACCGCTGGAGCCGGTGCCGGCGACTATCAGCACGGTCGGAATAGCGAAGAATTCGCCGCATCCTCATGCGGCGATGTTGTTCCTCGATTTTCTACTATCCAGGGCCGGACAGAAAGTATTTCAGACGGTCAACTATCTGCCGGCCCATCCGGCGATGCCGGCTTTGCAGTCCGATCTTAAAGTTGGCGGCGGCAGGTTCGAAAAAGCAAGTTACATTAACCCGGACCTTCAATTCGAAAAGAACAACGAGTGGGTTGACTATTTCTACAATCAGTTTCTCAAGCGATTGTAATTGCCATGGTTTTTCTGTCCGGCCGATTTATGCGCCGGTCGGCAAGATCTTCCAGAACTTCTCACAATCCGTAAAGTGTTTTGGCGTTGTCGTACAGCGAATCTTCTGCACGGCGGAGTGCGAGTAATTTCGCCTTCTCCGCGCGTTCCTTGAGCAAGCGCGGAAATTCGTATTCCATCGATGAATCGCGGTGGGTGTAGTCGGAGCCGACCATCAGGCTATCTTCGCCGGCGACTTTTAGAATATAGGGCAGGTCTTCATCGACCTGGCAGGTGACGTACATGCGGTTGGCCTTGAGCAAATCCGGACGACAGCGAGTAGCGGGCGAACTGGCTGAAAGTCCCGGAACCGTCGGCGGCTTTTTCCATGCGCCGTTTGAGTTCCCAGGCGATGAAGGGAACCCATGAACAGCCGGCTTCGATGATGCCGAAACGGAGCTTGGGATATTTCACCGGCAGTTGATGGCGGATTATTGTATGGAAGGCGTGCACGGTCGGGAGCTGGGAGCGCATGAACGAGCCGAGGGAAAATTCGCGGGCGGGAACGAAGTCAGGCGTGCCCGGAACCGATGTGGACGCAGATCGGCAGGTCGAGGCGGTTGGCTTCTTCGTACAAAGGAGAGAAATAAGGATCGGCAGGCCACTTGCCGGCTTCCAGGTCGCCTTTCTTAGAATGCCGCAGGCGCCGTGGTCTTTGGCGAACTGGAGTTCCTTGATGGTTTCGTCCATGTTCATCAGCGGCGGCAGGCAGACCCAACGTAAGCGGCCGTGGATTCGGCGCAGCGGTCGGCGAGCCAGCGGTTGTAGCTGCGCCGCAGCGCAGTGGAAACTTCCGGGCGCTCGGTTGCTTCCATCAAAAATAGCGTCGGATAAAGCACTTGCACTTCGGTGCCCATGGCGTCCATGTCGCGCAGCCGTTTCTGCACGTCCAATAGTTCGCGAGTCTCCACAGTCGTGCGCGTGTTGTTGTCATCGCGGACAAATCTCATCTGGCGGTGACCGTCGACGAGCCAGTAGCGCGTCGGGTTCTTCGAAGGATCGACACGGCTCGGATACTGGGTGATCGGTTTATACTCTTGCTCAAACTCGCGCAGATATTCCCACGTCGCCTCGGTTTCGTCGATATGAGTGTCGGCATCGATGATTGGCATGTTACACCTCTCGGTCGAATTTAAGTTTTGCGTTCGCCCCATCAATTGATAATCCAATCGCGATCACTTTGTAAATAACTTCTCTTGCAGGGCTTGCCACCTGTCGCTTTGCTCCAAAACCATGTCCGGGCGAAAAAATTGGCCTTGGCGAATCGGCCGCCGCCTGGTTTCAGCTCTGGAGTTTTTGCCGCGACCTTCGGATGAGCCGGCAGATAATCGGCGCGCTGCAACACTCTTTGTCCTTCTTCGGACAAAAAGAAAATCGGTGAACAACATCGCGGCATGGGGCCGCGGCGCATTCTTCGCCACGCCCGTAGTCCCCATGGGCGCGGGCACCGGCTCTAGAGGTTGCCAGTCCACCGGCGCGCCGGCGTTTTTGCTGATCTCGGCATGGTTGTTAAAAATATTGATGGCGATATCGTACTCGCCAGCGACCACCAGATCGACAATACCGCGGGCGCTGGCGGTGGCGGAAATAACATTTTGTTTGGCCAGATTCTGCAAATAAGCAGTGCCGGCTTTTTCTCCAAGCGTCGAAATAATATTACCGATAAACAGCGGCGTTCCGGTGTTGGAAGCCATGTGCCAGGCCATGCGGCCTTTCCATTTCGGCTGCAATAAATCAGCGTAAGTCTTGGGCGCTTCGTTGGGTTTGATCCGGCGGGTGTTGTACGCCAGGGCCATAAAATACAAGTTGGTCGTGCTCCAATAACCCTGAGCGTCTTTCAGTTCTGCAGGGTAGTCGCGCAATGACGGCGAAGCAATGCGCAGCAACAGACCGGCTTTCTTGCCAAGCATGGTCACTTCGCTGCCGCCAACCACATCGGCTTCATAGCGCTTTGCGGTATTTTCGCTAAGCCACTTTGCACCAGGCCGCGCGAGTTGGCGCGGTGGAAATCGACTGCGATGAACGGATACTTCTTCTCGAAGGCTTCTTTGAGCGGGCGCACCGCCTGATTGACGATCAGCGGCGTGTACCACACCACCTTGCCTTCTTTCTTGGCCCCTTCTTCGAGAATTTTCTGACGCTCGGGGCTATTGAGCAAGGCGACTTCGGCGGCGGTCAAGGGTTGGGCCGCAGGACTAACTTGCGCCTCGGCCAAGGTTAGAAAAACACCGAAGCAGACACGCGCTGACAAGCCTGAGTCTTTCAGACCCGTATGTCATTGCTTTCGCTCCGTGCAAAAATCTTGCCTATCGCCCACCGAACTGCGCGGGCCACTCGCTAGGGTGGCCCGTAACAACCGTGATCCGAATTTAGCAGGCCAAAAGACTAGCCCGCCGACTCGGCAAAGAATTTGCCCATTTCGATGGGCGGCTTATTGCGGTTTCCGGTGTGCCGCTGATGAGAGGTTTGCCGTCCGCGCCGAGGCGTGTTTCCTGACCGGCTTGCTGCTGTCCTTTTGTACCTGCGCCGACGCGTATCACGACCAGATTACCGTCGCCGGTATTGAGATAGCGGTAGTAAGCGCCCTTCGGTATCATCACGCCTTGATACTGTTTGACTTCGATCTCATTGCCGTTTTCATCGAACACGCTCATCTCGCCTTCCAGGACAATAAACGCGTGATCCTCGTTCAGATGCTATATGAATTTCATTTTCGCCGCCTTCGGCATTGATCTTGGTGTGAATCCATAGATTCGGCGTCTCGGCGACTAAGTTGGGTGACGCGACCCTGTTTCCATATAAGGCGTCTTCAATGAGAAAGCTGTGTCTTTGGCTTGTCTTCAGCGCGGATTTTCGCTGCGGTCGCACTGGTTTGCATTTTTCGTCTCCTGTGAAATTTTTTTCGGTGGAGATCCTTCGCATTCGCTCAGGATGACTTGCGCACGCTTTTTGCGTGCGCAAGTCAGTTGTTAACTACCGTCGATCTTCAGATCGTACAGCTTGATCACGTTTTCGCGCACGACTTTGCGCAGGACGTCTTTGGGCAGATGGCCAAGCTCGCGCGCGATTACGTCCCGCGAGTGCGGCCAGGTCGACGCGGCGTGCGGATAGTCGTTGGACCACATAAAGGTATCCTGGCCGAAGCGGTTCATCAGCTGGCCGCCGCACGGATCGCTAAAAACGTCGCATACACTTGATCGTTGACATATTCGCCGGGCAGTTTTTCATGAACGGCAGCGGCACTTGTTTTTGAAGCGCACATAATACTTGTCCCATTCATGCATGTAGAAGGGCAGCCAGGCGACTTCGTTCTCGACATAGACCAATTTCAACTTCGGAAAGCGCGCCAGCACGCCGGTAAATACCAGATCGAATAATGTGTTCGCCGCGTCATTGACCTTATCGTTCACGGCGGTCTTGTACGTATCGAGTCCCTTGCGCTCGAAGCGGCTGTAGTTAAAGCCGGTCAAGATGTGCAGGTTGACGGGCATATTCAGTTCGGCCGAGGCTTCCCAAAGGGATCGTAATAATCGCTGGTAAAGGGCAGATGTGCGGGCGGCACCTGCCAGATCAAGCTGCCGATCAGGCCCCGCCTTCTTGCAGCGCTCCGAGTTCCTTGATGGCATTGTTGATATTGTAAAGCGAGATCATCGGGATGCCGATCAAGCGCCCCGGTGTCACTTTGCAGTAATCGATCATCCAGTCGTTGGCGATCTGGAAGCAGGCTTCCTGAAGTTCGGCGTCCTCTAACGCGAACAACCGCAGCCCGAAGCGTGGGATAAAGCACTTCAGCGGAAACTCCGTCGACTTCCATCTCGCTGATGCGCGCCTTGGGATCCCAACCGCCGTCGCGCTCGCCGGGCGAATTCCGTTTGGGAAAGTCGGGATACTTCGGTTTTAGAGACGGAGTGAGATTCTTTACCCACAAATCGTCCGCCTCCATGATGTGTGAATCCGCCGAAATGATTTTTCGCCTGCCAACACCGAGTCGGCGGTATACGCTGCGGCTGTGCTCATCGCTAAATCCCTCGCTTTCAGTCAATCTTACCGTCGCCGATAACAGAAAATCTGCACATTTCAAACTGTGGAAACTTGCTCTTTCCTACGAAACCCACGTCATGAAGTCAAACTCACTTTTTCTTCAACGGCAGCTTGCCGGCGCGCCACGGGGTTAGCCGGCTGTTTCCCGAGTGACGGCAGTGCCTTCCATCTTCCCGTCGTTGATATTGCCGGTGAACTGATACGGATTCGCGCCGATCGCTAGTTTGAAGCTGATCTCGTTTCCTCGCAACAATGGCTCTTCGATTTTCATCGCACCGAGCCCGTAATCCGCCCATGCGCTTGTCAGCCGCTGATACTGTTGATCGAACGTCAAGACGACCATCTGTCGTTTGCCGCCGCCCAAATCGAGCTCCATGCGCCAGTCGCCGGTGACCAGGGTGGGAACGATCCATAAATAAATACTAGGCCTTGTCGGTGCCGTTGGCCGCCCTTTTTCCGGCACGGTGAGGCTGACCTGGCGGTCCGGGTACCATTCGCTCATGTAATAATCGTGCGCGACAATGCGCGTACCGGGTTTCAACTCCGCCATGAGCTTGGGACGAAGCTTCTCCATGAAGTCCGGCAAAACATAGAGCGTCACCACCGTGGCTTTGCTGATATCAGCTTTGAACATGTCTTGCTCAATGAACTTAGCGCGATCGCCGACGCCGTCGGACGTCGCCTGTTTGTTGGACAAGTTCACTAGCTTCGCATCGATGTCGACGCCGACGCCGCTGGCGCTAAAATTTCGGGCAGCGGTGATAATCATCCGGCCGTCGCCCGAACCGAGATCGATGACAAAATCTTTCGCCGTGACACCAGCCAGCTTCAACATCTCATCGACCACGATTTGCGGCGTTGGCACGTAAGGTAGCTTGCTTAACTCCTGGGCGTTCAGCGAGCTGGATAGAACGAGCGCAAATCCCGCCAACCAAAGTTTATTGAGCACGCGGATAAAAGCGGATGTCACTGAGCTGCGATAGTTTCATGTAGGTTCCTAAAAGGCCCGACCCATAATAACCCCATTTCATCGTGTGATTGCAAATCACCGCGGGCGAATTTGTCGCGCAGTTACTTGACGCCCTTAATAAATCCCCTATTTTCAGTGTTCCGACGTGGGACGGTGACGGGTCGCTAAAGTCGTCCGGCTGATTGTCGAAGCAAGGAGATCTCAGACCGTGAAATTCGGCTATTACATTCTCAACACCTATGTTCCGGAATTGGACGGCGGCAGCGGCGACGTGTACAGTCATTGGTTGGAGCAGTTTGATGCGGCGGAATCGCTGGGTTTTGACACTCTTTGGGTGACCGAACACCATTTCCGTAATTTTGGCGGCATGATGCCGAGTCCATCGGTGATTCTCGCCGCCGCGGCCCAGCGCACCAAGCGCATGCGTCTCGGGCGCCGCGGTTTCGATCATCCCGATGCACAATCCGCTGCGCATCGCCGAAGAATTTGCCATGGTGGACCAGCTCTCCAGCGGGCGCCTGAACTTCGGCGCGGGACGCGGCATGCACCCGACGGAGTACACGGTCTTCGGTTATGACTGGAGCAATGCACAAAAGCGGCTACCCGAGGCGCTCGACATCGTCACGCGGGCGTGGAGCGGTGGCGAGTTCGAATGGCAGGGCGAGCACTATCGCTTTCCCAAGCTTCCGGGTTTATCCTCAACCGCGTCAGAAACCACACCCGCCGATCTACGTCACAGCGAACCGCGATCCGGAAAGTTTCCAAATGATCGGGAAGCGGGGCTATCATTTGATGACGCTGCCGTGGGTCGCGACCAATGAGGAGCAGCGACTGCGCGTCGAGATATATTGGGCCGCGCTGCGCGACGGCGGTCACGCAGTCGAAGACAAAGACGTCTTTACCATGTATCCGATTTACGTCGGCGACAGTGACGCGCAGGCGCGCGCCGAAGTGATCGAGCATTGGTATCGTTGGCGCATATTTGCCCTCGAGGCGCAGAATTTCACTCCAGACAATCCGGTGTACCAACGGGTCTTCGGCCACTTGGATTACGACGCGATGGTGCGCGACAGCCGAGGAATTTTCGGCGGACCGGAAACCTGCGTGCGAATTCTCAAGCGCGTTATCGAAGTTGTCGGCACGACGCACGTCGGCTTGACCTTTCACTTCGGCGGCTTGAGCCAGGCAAAAGTGCTGAAAGTCGATGGAGCGCTGCGCTAGGCTGGTCTTGCCCGAGCTGCGATGATCCGATATTGCCTACTCTAACTTCGCATACTCTTAACGCAATTTTGCGGTATCCTAATTGACTGGGCTTCAGCACCATGTTACGAAGCCGAAAATTTTACGCGAATAATGCTGTGAAAACCCCACCATTCGAAGAACTCAGGTCATTGGATTTACAAAAGTGCAACAGCGTGGGCGATATCGTCAACGCCATGCGCTACTGCGCCTTCGGCGCGCGCATGCTGGCGAAGTCGCCCACACGATTTTCGAGATGGTGACGGCGAAAGACAAGCCGATTCTCATCTATAGCGGCATCGCGGATGCGCCGCTCGGATTGCTATTAAAAAAATTCGTCTCGAATCGGTGGTGTCGCCGAATCATGCTGCCGTCGCAGTACGCGCGGGCGAAAAGCCGGGGCGAAAACGTCATCGTCGTCGGCGCTTTTTCCGAGCGCAACGCTGAGGCCATCTACAAAAAACCGGCGCGGGCGATCTTTATCAATCCATTCGACATGGCCCGCCCCGGACAGATTCGCGACGGCTATTTCCCTGATGCGGTTTTCGCCGATCCGCGCTACGTGGTTCCGGTGATTTACGCGGCGCTCGATGAATGGATCAATGGCAAAGGGGGCAAACGGGGTTCGATCGGTGCGTTGCTTAGCGGGCTGGCGCGCTTCGGCGGCCTGGCGGCGCAAGTAGCGCGCGGCGCAAAGGCGCTCGAAGCGATGATTCACGACAAGCATTGCGCGCGCTTTTTAACCGTCAGCGGCGCGATGACCGTCGGCAAGATGGATCTGATCATTTGCGACATGATCGAGCAGGGGATGATTCAGGCGATCTCGTCGACGGGCGCGCTGATGGCGCATGGTCTGGTCTCGTCGATCGGCTTGAAGCACTACAAGTACAATCCCAAATACGATGATACCGAGCTCGCCCGGCGCAAGCTCAACCGAGTGACGGACACTTTGGAGCCTGAAACCAACCTCGATACCGTAGAGGAAGTCATCGGCAAAGTGATCGAAAAGATCGACGGCAAAGAGATGTTCAGCCCGATCGCGCTGAACAAGCTGATCGGCAAACATCTCGCCGAACATTATCCGAACGACCGTGGCATTCTGAAGTCGGCTTATCTCCACGGCGTGCCCGTGTTCGTGCCGGCTTTTGTCGATTCCGAGTTGGGCAACGACATTTACATCCACAACATCAAGCGGCGGCGGCGCGGCAAGAAACCGGTCCTGATGGACCTGGAGCGCGACAGCAAGGAGCTGATCCGGCTCGTCACCGGCTCGAAACGCTTCGGTATTTTTTCCATCGGCGGCGGTGTGCCGCGTAACAACGTGCAAAACGTCGCGCCGCTGATCGAAATTATCAACGAGCGGCTCGGTCCGACTTTGCCTAACCGCCGTTTCAGCTACGGCGTGCGCATCTGCCCCGACAAGCCTCACTTCGGCCATCTCTCGGGCTGCACCTATTCGGAAAACGAATCCTGGCGCAAGGCGGATAAGAACGGCATCTATGCCGAGATGCTCGCCGACGCGACACAAGTGTGGCCGTTTCTGGTCAAGTCCATCATGGAGAAAAGAGACGGCGGCTCGGCGCGATAAGCGAAACCCTCATGAGGTCTCGCTCTTTCCGATAAACGGATTAGGTAGAGTGTTCTGACTCCCAAAGGATGGATTCAGCGAAAACGGCGATCGGAGGACGAAAATGAAACGCAGCACCGACCGAATTCTCATTACCCATGTAGGTAGCTTGGCGCGGCCCAAGGATTTAATGGACATGCTTTTGGCGCGCAACGAAGGCAAGCCGTTCGACAACAGTGCTCTCGCTCGGCGCACCCGCGAAGCCGTCGCCGAAGTCGTGGAGAAACAAATCGAATGCGGCGTCGACGTCATCAACGACGGCGAATTGGGAAAATCGAATTTCTCCCGTTATACGAAGGAGAGACTGGGCGGATTCGTCGAGCGTGCGGCGGGCCCCGATTTCAAACCGACGTCGATTTTCGGACGCGACCTGTTGGAGTTCACCGAATATTTCAACCGCGGCGGCAGGACGTCCATCGGCCATCACGCGCGGGTCTTCCATTGCGTGGAACCGCTGAAATACGTCGGACAGGAGGGAAGTGAATGCCGACATCGCAAATCTCAAATTCGCGCTTCAGGACAAGAAGTATGAAGAAGCATTTTTGCCCGCCGTGGCGCCGGGCACCCTGGAACATTGGATGAAGAAATGATTTTTATAAAACCAATGAGGAATATCTCTTCGCTATCGCGGACGCCATGCGCGAAGAATACAAGGCCATCGTCGAAGCTGGCTTCATCTTGCAAATCGACGATCCGGACCTCGCCGACGCCTGGCAAATGCATCCCGAAATGAGCGTCGCGGATTATCGAAAGTATCAGGAGATGCGCATCGACGCGCTCAATCACGGGCTGCGCGATTTGCCGATCGATCGGATTCGTTTTCACATGTGCTGGGGCAGTTATCACGGCCCGCACAAGTACGACATTCCTCTGAAAGACATCGCCGATCTCATCCTCAAAGTGCGTGCGGACGCTTACTCCATCGAGGCGTCGAATCCGTGTCACGATCACGAGTGGCGGGTGTGGGAAGACACAAAATTGCCGGATGGAAAGATTCTTATTCCCAGGGTAGTCGGTCACTACAGCGATTTCATTGAACACCCTCAGGCGATCGCTGATCGCTTGGTGCGTTATGCTAAAATCGTCGGTCGGGAAAATGTCATTGCCGGCACCGACTGCGGCATCGGTTCGCGCGTGGGCCACCCGCAAGTCGGTTGGGCAAAATTTCAGGCGATGGCGGAAGGCGCGCGCATTGCGACCAAGGAATTGTGGGGCGAGTGACCTTTTTGATGATTGCCCCGACCAGGGCAGTGAATCGGATTGCGCGCAATCCAAAACAACTTATTTGGTTATAGCCAAGATCTGCGTGCCGTACAGTTTTATCAATTGGTCGCGCTCGTCGGATTCCGGTAAGTTTTTCAAACGATCTTCGATCCGGCCGCGTTCTTCCTGTTTCAGTTCGCTCCAGCGCTCCAAGTCTTTTGCATTTTATCCCGCTCATCGGCAGACAGCGGTTGTACCACTGGCTCGATTTTAGCGGCCGCTGCTCGTGCATCGGCAACGTCCGGCCGCGCGCTAAGCACAACGGCGCGGTGTGGATGTCCTTTTTCGTCGTACGCTGAAGGCGAAATTTTTTGTAACCGATTGAAGAAATGAGCGAGCGCACAGCGGGCTCCAGGGGTTGGTGATCTAGCTTGAGGTTGACCATCTTCGTCGCCGATGCAGGCGGGACAACTATTTGAAATCCCGTCGTGGCGTGGATCGCGGATAGCGCGAATGGAATCGGCGTCTGATCAAATGCCAGAGAAACCGCGCCGTTTCGATAATCGACCCAGGGTCGGTAAAAGTCATCCGGGCCGGTTTGAGCGAGAGCTGGCGAGAGCCGTGATATCCAGCAGAGCGCCAGCAGCGAGATTATCAGCTCACGTGTTTTCATGGATTTGACCTCCGCTAGGGTCAAACAGAGCAACGTCCATACCGCGCTGTTCTATGCCCCCAAGAGCCAAAACTCACTTTTGCGCTCAATCTTTCCCTTTCGACGCCAGATGTCGTTCGACTTGGAACAAATTTGTGCTGATTATTTGTCAATCAACGGAGGAAGTCTCGAAGCGGTCGACCGTTTAGAGAGGCTTGACGGGCACCGGATTCACCCGGCAAATCTCTTGAGCGTATTCACCGACAGCGCGGTCACTGGAGAATCGTCCCATGTGCGCCAGCGTTCAAAATGGACTTGCGGCTCCAGCCCTCGACGTCGAGATAGGCGAGGGAAGCTTTCCATTGACAGTCGACGTCCGCTTCAAATTCGGCCACAGCAAACCGTTTACTCACATCCGGATGGCGCTTTGGAAAGGAACTCGGTCGTCTGACTTGCGACTCACATGGGAGCCGGATCAGGCCATTCTATACTCCGCCAAACCCTTCATCTTGCGCTTCGGCGAGAAGCCACGGATCTTTGATCTCCGTCGTCGGGCCTTTGCCGCTCAAGACATTGGCGACTTCGCGCGCCGCGTGAGTTTGGCAGTCGATATAAGATTCGTCCGAGTTCGCCGCCGTGTGGCAGGTGACGATGACGTTGGGCAGAGTTAGCAGCTTGTGATCAGCCGGCAGCGGTTCGGGCTCGGTTACATCCGAACGCGGCGCCAGCGAGTTCGCCGGCGACCAGCGCGTCATGGAGCGCGTCGGAATCGACCAAGCCGCCGCGCGCGCAGTTGATCAGGTAAGCCGTGTTTTCATCGCTTTGAATTGTGGCGCGCCGAACATATGGCGCGTCTGTTTGGTGAGCGGCGCGTGTACGCTGATGAAATCGGAGGTTTTTACCAGCTCATCGAAGGAAACCATCTTGACGCCCATTTTTTCCGCGACTTTCGGATCCAGATAGGGATCGAAGGTTTGCACGTTGAGCCGCATGCCTTGAGCGCGCGGCGCCACTTGCTTGCCCACGTGTCCCAGCCCGACGATGCCCATCGTGCATCCTTGGATGCGATAGACTCGGCCGCGGTAGGCGTGCAGCTCGGCCGTATGGCGCCGCCATTTGCCGTCGTGCACGTACTGGTTCATGCGCATGAGCTTGCGCGAGATCGCGATCAGCAAGCCGATCGCTTGCTCGGAGACTTCGATGGAGTTACAGCCCGCCGCGTTGCAGATGATCAGCCCGTGATCGCTGGCGGCTTTGAGGTCCATGCGGTCGACGCCGACGCCGGTGCGGGCGACGACTTTGGTGCGCTTGAGCTGCGCAATGATCTCGCGCGTCAGCGGCACCGAGCCGTGCATGATGATGCCGTCGGCGTCCTTGCCCATCTCGACGACTTCGGCGTCGTTGGTCGGGCGGCGAATCGTCATGTCGGCGTCGATCTCGGCCAAAATCGGTTTGATCAAATCGACCGGCACGTCGTTGCTGCCGAAATAAACTACGTGAAACTTGCTCATGTGAATTAAACCTCCAGTCCGTATAAGCGCACCGGGTTGTCCCAGAGAATTTTCCGCCGCGCTTGCTTGAAATGTGATCTGTTGCTGGGTCAGATCGCCCACGGTGCGATCGGGAAACTTGCCGATGCAGTCGCTGTGCGGATAGTCGGTGGCGATCGTCAAGTAATCGTCGCCGACATGCTCGATGAAAACCGGCGCCAGCTCTTCGCCCGCCTCGCAGCTCGCCCAGCATTGGCGCTTGAAATAATAACTCGGCTTTCTCTTTGGTGGTCTTTGCCTGGCCGTCGGCCTTCGTGCTCCCAGTGTTCGTCCATGCGCTTCGAGCCAAAACGGCACCCAACCGCAGCCGGATTCCAAGATAGGCGACTTTGAGCTTGGGAAATTTTTCGAGCACGCCGTCGGCGCAGAAATTCAAGCTGGCGAGCATCTGTTCGAGCGGATGGCAGGCGATGTGGCGGCCGAATTCGCTGTAGCGGTCAGAGCCGGCTTGTTCGAGCACCGTGCGCGCCTTCATGGACGCAGATCGCGACGCCGAGGTCCGCGGCGGTTTCATAGACCGGAAAATAGTCGGGGCTCGAGAGCGTGCGGCCGCAGAGTTTGTTGGGCCGCCAGAAGATGCCCACATGTCCGAGTTTCTCCTTGGCGTATTTCAGTTCGTCCGACCGCGCGCACCGGGTCTTGCAGTGGAATCAGGCAAACGCCGTGCAGCCGTTTGCGGATCGTAACCGCAATAGTCGGCGAGCCAGGTGTTATAGGCCCGGCAGATCGCCGCGCTCAGTTCCGGATCGAGATTGTCACGCCACATGATGTAGAGGCCCAAGAGTCGGAAACAACACGCTCGACGTCGACGCCTTCGCGATCCATATCGCGCAACGTTCGACGCGGCGTCGAATTTCGCCGCCAGCGCTTCGGCGAAAGTCTCGCGCCAGCGCTTCGATGCGCCGAAGGTAAAGCCGTAATCTTCCTGCTTGACCGTCGGCCGCATCCGCGATCGGCATCGGAGATCGGTTCGCCGTCGATGGCGCGGCGCGACTGGTTCGGCCCTTCGAGTATTTCACCCGCCGCGCGAAATTTAGCGGGTAAATATTTCTCGAACAAGTCGCTCGGCTCGAGCACATGGCGATCGGCATCGATGACCTTGAAATTATCTCGCATGATTTCACTCCTTTCTTTCGCCCGCGCACTGGAAGAATTCACTCTCTCGATTAAGCTCGTTCATAGATAGGGCCGAGTCCGCAGTGAAAATCAACAGCGAGTAGCGCATGAGGCGCGAGCGAGAAAGGCGCATGAGTAGGCAAGGCTGATCACAACCGGCGCAGCGGTGTTGACCGCTCTGATCTCAGCGACATAGACGGCGGACGCGCGCACTCGTAGTAGATTGGCCACGCAAGAATATGAATGTCCGCCGTACGCGCTCTCGTCACCGGGTCTGATCCTGCTCGCTTATTTGTCGACGCATTTGCTCAACCATGCGCTCGGCTTGATCTCGCTCGACGCGATGAACGACGGTCGAGTTTGGTTTCTGATCTTGTGGCGCAATCCGGCGGGGACGGCGTTGCTGTATACGTCTTTGCTCACGCATTTTTCGCTGGCTCTCTGGTCGCTTTATCAGCGCCGCCATCTGCGCATCCCGCTATGGGGAAGCGCTGCAATTGACGCTCGGCTTGTCGATCCCGCCGCTGCTTTCGCTTCATTTCGTCGGCACGCGGATGCAGCATGAATGGTTTGGCGTCGACGATTCCTACTCTCTGTTGGTTCTGACACTGTGGCATGCCCAGCCGTGGATGACTGAAGCAAGCGACTCTCATCACCGTCGCCTGGCTGCACGGCTGCATCGGCTTTCATTTTTGGCTGCGGGCTGCGGCCAGTGGTATCGCCGGGTGGCGCCGATTCTTTTTCTCGGCCAGCGTCTTTACTGCTGCCGGTCTGGGGCTGCTCGATTCACGCAAGCCGGTCATGAGGTTGACAGTCTGGTGGCGCGCAACCCCGACTGGATTGCCCCAGTTGCGGTGCAGCAGTCGAACGTGCCGCCGCGCAGCCAACGGCGAATCTTCTTTATCGCCCCGACGACGCCATTGTGGCGACCTATGTGCTCGCGGTTGTTTTTGACGCTGCTCGCCCGCATCGCGCGCGATATCTTTGGGAGCGGCGCAGCAGAATCCGTATCAGACTATCCGGGCGAGCGCGAAGTACAGGTGCCGCGCGGTTTTTCAGTCCTCGAAGCGAGCCGTCTTGCCGGTCATCCCGCACGCGTCCGGTTTCCAGGCGGCCGCGGCCGCTGCTCGACTTGCGCCGGATTGCCCAGTGCCACCGACGGACTGCCGCGACAGCCGCTCGCCGGAGCGCATCTCGCAGCGTGAAGCGCGCTGCAGCGCGCCGGCGCGCCGCCGAACGCGCGCTTGGCTTGCCAACTGCGGCCGGTGGAAAATCTTCAGTTACGCCGCTCAGCCCGCCATCGCGCACGCAAGCGACGGTTACGCCCAGCCGTCCTATCTTGCCGGTCAGGAAAGAACCATCGCGGTTTTATTCGCCGATCTGCGCACGTTTACCGGCATCGCTGGAGCAAAACTGCCGTACGATTTGGTTTTCCCCTGCTAAACAGTTATTTCGAAACGGTCGGCGAGAGCATCGCCAGCGCCGGCGGTATGGTCGACAAATTCATCGGCGACGGGGTCATGGCTTTGTTCGGCATCGAAGCGGGGCCGGCGGAGGGGTTGCCGGCAAGCGCTGGCGGCGGCGCAGCGCATGGTCGACCAGGTCCAAATGCGTCAGCCAGGCGCTCGCCGAGGAGCTGGCGGAAATTCACTCAGGATCGGCGTCGGCACACTGCGGACCGGCGGTGGTCGGCCGCATGGGCTATGGCGCCACTGTTCATTTGACGGCCATCGGCGACACGGTGAATGTGGCGAGCCGCCGCAGGATCTGACAAAGGAATTCGCTGCCACTTGGTTATCTCTGAAGAAGTGGCGCAGCAGGCGGATTGAACTTGAGCGCATTGCCGAGGCACGAGATCACGGTGAGAAATCGCCAGAAGCGCTGGCGATCTTTGTTGTTGACGATGTCGCGGCGCTGGCGATTCATTGCGCGCCGCTGTTAATTAAATCGAATGTGATTTGCGAGGTCTCCGCCCTTACACTGCCCCCTCACCCGCCACGTCGCGGGCCAGATGTCCTTTTGTATTTTCGCGCGAGACGAGCCACAGCCGAAAATATTCGTCATCCTTGGATGATCCGCCGTTAATCCGTCGCAGCTCGGAACTTAGATGAGATTGTTTGGGCGTGGAGCAGGGAACAAACTTTGCGGCGGGAGGTGGTCATCCGAGATGTAGTCGTTCGTCCGCAGGGACACTGACTGATTTTCCGTTTTTTGTTTGCCATAGCGTTCTAGAAACATCCTTTATGTTTGCTTCAGCCAGACCCGACGCTGCCAGGCGGCAAAATTCTCGCCGGCCTTATCTCATAGCGTGCGTAATTTCCTTCGTGTGGAGGCCGAGCAGTTCGTCCTCGCTTCTGAATCGCCCTTTACCGGCAGCATCCATGTTTTGCTGGACCCAAATTGCGATGAAGGGTTGCCGCTTTCCTGTCCATGCGCGCGTATACCCTCCGCTGATGATACCGCGCAGCGGCCAAACGCGTGCCGCAGCCGGAAGGATCGCCCGCCGAGGATTGGCGAACGGTTAATATCGCGCGGCAGACCGCTCATAGGCCCAGATGAACACGTCCTTGAGGAGATCAATCTTGTTGAGCTCGTAGACGCCGAGAACGGCCTCGTGTAAAGGTCGCGCGGAACGTCGTAAAAGACAGCGGCGAAAGATTGCGCTGATAAACGGAATGTTCGCCGCAAGGCGAGAGACGCGCTTCTGTTTTACGTCGTCGAACGGCTGAGATAAGGTAATTGCACCATGACGAAGAAGGCTTGCTCGAAAGGATCTTCGATGGCGGCTGCCGTCGCCAATATCTGGTTGGAAGCATTCCTCGATGATCTTGCGGAACTTCTTCGAGCGGATGAAATGTGGATTTTTCAATGCCCACGGCGATGCGCCTCAGCCTCCTCCCGGCCGCCGAGGCGTCCGCCAGCAAGTTGTTCGCGAGTATGGCGTGAAGGTTGAGGATCGTATAGCGATTGAATCCGGATCTCGTCCGCCGCGCTGGACGAGGAATGCGATGGCGTCCTTGTGGTTGAGAATCATCTGAGCTTCCAGCTGTTCGCGGCCTTCCGGCTGTTCGCTTCGAACTCGATCAAGCGCTTCGTATCGAGCAACGAGTAGGTGCTTTTCGCCTTCGAGGCGACTTGAATTCCACGAGAGAGATCGATGAGAAGCCGGCTCAAGATCTCGCTTTCGCGTAGGTCCCTGCGGGCTGCGGCGCAATATTGGGGGTTGCCGGTATCTCTGCAGGCGCGCACGCTCTGGCCGGAGAAAGATAAGTGGTCTCTGCTCTGGCCGGTACGACTCCAGGAATTCACGGTTGTAGCCGACGGGTTTGCGGGCCGAGATAGGCTGCTGGAGCAATACGTAACTGAACGAAGTACAAC
>ERZ1370068.8407-contig-7263_pt1 | contig 63793 bp, 62 predicted proteins | sample MGYA00561227_ERZ1370068 | MGnify/ENA primary metagenome ERZ1370068 (study PRJEB38410, sample SAMEA6850437) | metagenome | study: Metagenomic assessment of the ecological functions of the soil: analysis of the soil microbiota associated with the... | reverse complement strand
ATGTACTTCGTTCAGTTACGTATTGCTGATCGTCACGATCCTGTTCGTCCCGATTCGCCGGTACTCGCTCCCGGGCCATCTTCCTTTTCAGCTCGAGCCCTACCGCCTGCTCGTCTTCCTGGTCGTCGCGGCTTGGATCGCGTCCCTCCTGGTCGACGCCGCGCGTCCGGCTTCGCAAGAGCGGCTTCGAGCGGCCGATCGGGCTGATCGCGATCGCGATCATGGGCTCGGTCATGCGTGAACCCGGGGAAGGTGGAGTCCGTCGCTGGCTACTCGGTCAAGCAGATCACGTTCTTTGCGTCGTTCATCCTCGTCTTCTACTTGATCGTGAGCGCTTGTCCGCTCGCGCGCGCGCAGTGGACTACCTCGTGCGACTGCTCGTCGGAGGGAGGGGCTCTGGTCGCGCGCGCTCTCGACGATCGTCCGAAGCGCGCACCGGCTACAACGTCTTCAACCATCTCTCACGAGTCGTTCCGCTCCTGCGCGAAGAGAGGTCATTCCGTGGGTCGGCCAGGACGGGCGGGGCGATCGCGCCTACGCATCCGGCCAGCACCCCGATCGCTCTCGGCGCCGCACTCCGACCTGCTCGTCCCGCTCGGGATCTTATCTCACTTTGCCCAGCTCACGCGACAGAAGCGGTGGTGGGTCGCGGTCGTGCTCGCTGATCTCGTCGGCTCGCTCGCGACGTACTCGCGGACGAGCGATCCTGATGCTCGTCGCGATCTCGTCGGCATCTACATCTGGCTCCGGCCCGTCCAGATGAGGCGGCTCTGGCCGGCGCTCATCCCAGCGCTCCCTCGTGCTCCACGTGATGTGGTTCCGGGGACGATCGGGACGCTCAAAGAACTCGTTCTTCCCGGCCGGTGGACTCGTCGCGCAGCAGCAGGCCGACCCGGTACCGCCGGCGGCGGCCGGTTGGCCCGACCTCGGTCCCGGTCTCCGAGAATGGTCGGGCCATCCGATCTCTGCCTCGGCCGGGGCTTCCGGAACCCCGCGTCGTGAACGGACCCCGACGCGAACTCCAACATCCTGGACGACCAGTGGCTCGGCACCCTGCTCCGAAACCGGGATCGTGGGGGCGGTCGCGTGGTTTTGGCTGCTGGGGTCGGCGCAACACGCCGGCTCGCGCGCGAGAGCGAGACGTGACCAGTCGCCCACCGGCTGGCTGGCGGTGGGCCTATCCTGGCCTCCATCGGCGCTTATGCAGCCAGCATGATGATGACCTACGACGCCTTCGCCTTCATCCAGTCGACGTTCATTCTGTTCTTCGCCCTCGGATTCGGCGCGGTGATCCTGCGGCTGAGTGATGTGTCGGCGCGCTCGTCTGCCCGCCACTACAGGCCGTCTCGACCCCTAGCGCTACCTCACGGAAGCGCAACGGCAGCTTGCGCAGGCTCTTGCTCACGCCGCACGTACGCGCGCACGCGCTCGTCAGGTGGGCGGCGGAAGTTCCCGTCGCCAAGCCGCCGCGGCGTACGCGGGCACCATCGACGGCGCGGCGGCGATCCTTGCGCCCGCGCCACAGCGCTGCAGGCCAGCAGGTAGGAGGCGCGGTACCCGGGTAGTGCGCCATGACCCCCTGCATCTGCCACTGCAGGCGGCTGCCGTCGCGGGCGCCGAGCGAGGCGGTGGTGGTAGAACGGGAGGTCGGAGATGCTGCGGGTGCTCCACCCGCTCAGGTTGGCCCGGATCTCGTCTACGGCGTCCCAGCCGATCTGCTCCTCGAGCGGACTGACGTCTAGCAGGCATTGCCGGCGGTACGCGCGTGTCGCTCCCCGGACGTGTCCCCTCGTAACGTGGTAAAAAGGGCGCCGGGGCCCCGTCCTCGAAAGCTCGTAACAGACGCCGCCGGCAATGCCGAGGGACGGATCCGCCTCGAATTCCAGCCTGGCAGACAGTGGAAGAAGTCCGGCTCGAGCGAGACGTCGGCGTCGAGCTTCACCACGATCTCCGGCGGGGCTCGAGCGCAGCGAGACCGGTCTTGAAGGCGACGATGTCGCGGCCGGTCCACGACCACTGCTTCTCTTGGTTCTGCGGGGTCGCGGCCCTCGATGTCAGGGCCCGCGCCCACGGGTACCAGAGAGCTTGCGAGAAGCCTTGCGCAATCTCCAGCGTGCCGTCCGTCGAGCCGTCGTCGACAACGATCCAGCAGGCGGGGAGGACGCTCTGCTCCACAAGGCAGCGTCAGAGCCGCTTGAGGTTCTCAGCCTCGTCGCGGGCCGGGCGTGACTAGAGCGTACGCGAAAGCAGCTGCCGCGTCACGCCGTCTCCAGCCGAGGCTGATCGGGTCGGCACCGGCCCAGGCGTAGAGGATCCAGCCGAGGTGGTACGAACGGCACTCGCGGTTGACCATCAACCGCTGCGGCCGGGAGTCGCGCGATCCCGGCCGGTCGGTCACGGCCCTGGCTTGCCGAAGAAAAGCGAGCGGAGAAGTAACGGCGCTGGCGAAAGAACGGCTCCGAGCGCCGGATCGAACGGTACGCAAAAGAACCGTCTCGACCGTACATCGGCTCCCAGCTCGTTCGCGCCCAGCGACCAGCTGCCGAGCTCAGCCGGATCGCATCGGCGACGTCCGCGACGCCGTCGTCGAGCGCGGGCAGAAGGAAAGAGCATCGCCATGCTGTCCTGGTGCACCCCGAACACGGGGTAGAAGTCGAGCGAGATGCCGGTGCGCACGCGGAGATCATCAAGGCCATTCGCCCTGCGCGCCTGGATCCTCAGGATCCGCCTCCACGCCGTGCTCGAACAGCCGCGCGGGGGCAGGTCGACCCGGTGAGGACCGCGTACTCGTAAACGGCGCGGAGGAAGTAGACCGTCGCGCCGAAGAGGAGACGATCCGACTGCGGTAGCGGCCGAGGGCTATGGCGGGCGAGCAGCGGAGTCCCGGTCGACGAAGGTGCCGTCGACGAGCGCGAAAGAGCTCGTGGGCGACCGCTCGGCCCTCGCGACGCCGCTCCGCGCCGCGACGCTGGCTCCCCCACAGCATCCAGCACAGATCCTGGAGCGCGGGCCACGGCCCGAGCGGAGCCCCGGCTCGCGGCGCCGACGCGAGCCGCAATCGTCCAGGAGCAATGCATCGCGGTTGCCCTCGACGAGCAGCAAAGGAAAAGACCCAGGTCCGCCGGGTCGGTCACGACGTCGCGGTGGAGGTCGAGAGTGGTCGACCATCGCGTTCCGTACCGCCGAGAAACGCGACCCGCTGATCCGTGCGTGCTGCGCGTTGGAGGCCGAGCAGCGTGTTGATCGTGTAGCGGACGTGTGGGGGTGCTCAGGTCGTGCTCGAGCACCCCGCCCCACGTGCGCGTTGAGTAGGGGAAGAGCCCCGTCCCGGGGTCATACATTCGCGCAAGCAACGACGCGAGACGAGGGCAGAGCTCGCCGGGCCAGCTTCCTGCTTGAACACGAGCCTCCTGCGCGTTGTAGTCGACGAGGGTCACAGATCGAGCGTAGCAGCGACCTTTTGGCTTCAAGACCGGTTGTTTGGGTCTCGCTACCCCAACGGCCAGTACCGCTTTCGAGGGACGACGATCCTCTTAGTGATCATGCTGAGCCCGACGGGTCGAGCCGATTCCGGGTGCATGTGGGGAGCCGCCCCCATCACCGCAGCCGCCTTGTGTTGCTCGCGGCCGCGGCACTCACAGCGTTCGTTGCAGCCGCACCCGCAAGCTCCCGCCCGGCCGCCGTCGGTCATTCGACCCTGCCGGAGATCTGGGGCGTGGCGGCCAACCCGGCGTTCACGGCCAGGACAGCTCGTGCGACTACGCCACGCGGGGATCAACACGGTCATCGTCGAATCGAGGCCTGCTCCGGCCGGCGCAGGTCTCGCGTCTGACCCGCCTAACCCGACGGGCGCACCTGCGCGTGGTGCAACCGCTCGGACTCACGAAGCCGGCCACGGCCGCGAACGCCGCAGGCGGCGTGCGACAGCTTCCGCAGCGCGCATCCCAGCCCGGCAGCCCGTGCGCGCTGGCGGCGGCTTCGTATTTCACCGCGGTGACATCGCTCAGTCGGGAGCGCCCGATCTCGTCGTCGTTCGCCTGGCGAGCCCGGCGGTCGTGCGCGCCCTACCCGCTCCGCGTTCCGGCCGCGTGCTGGCGGTCACTCGCTCGGCGCGTCGCTTCCGCGCGCGGCGCGCTGGCGCGGCGCAATCGGGCTCGCGAGCTCGAGCGCCGCGCTCGACCTCGGGTTCGCGCCGCAGAGGGCCGGCCAGAGAACCTTCTCCGGAGTACCTGGGCACGCTCAAGACCTCAGGCGCGACCAGCAAGGACCGGAAGGCGCCCTCGAGTCCCACGGGCCTCACGCTGATCCAACAGACCGCGACGTTGCTCGGCGTCCACTGGCAGGCGTCGACAGACAATCGCGGCGTCGCCGGCTACGACTTCTACGTCGACGGGACGCTCGCGCGCAGGACAACGACCTCGACCAGCGACTCGGCCTCCACACCTCCCAGTGCGGCACGTTGCACAAGCTCACGGTCGACGCCTTTGACGCGGCCGGGAACCGCTCCGGGAAGACGACGATCAGCGCGTCGACGACCCCGTGCGTTGTGGGACATCGAGCGATTCCACTCCCGCCCTCAACGCCCGGTGGCCTCCAAATCAGCGGGCGCGCGACCTCGAGCATCTCCCTAGCCTGGACTTCCTCTGTGAGACAACGTCGGCGGTCGTCGGCTACGGGATCTACCGAAACAACGTGCCGGTTGGCACGCACGCAGGGAACAACTTTCGCGCTGACGGGCCTCGATTGCGGCACCTTGTACGACCTCGCCGTTGACGCCGTACGACCTCAACGGCAACCGCTCGTCGAAGACTTCTCTCGCGACCTCGACCGTCGCCTGTGCGACGCCCGTCCGGCCTCGTCGCCGCCTACGCGTTCAACGAGGGGCTCCGGGACGACCGCCGGGGACAGCTCGGGCAGAGAACTCCGGTGTGGTCGCCAACGCGACCTGGTCGAGCTCGGGCCACACGGCCCGGCGCGCTTTCGTTCAACGGCACGAGCAGCTGGGTGACTGTCGCCGATGCGCCGACACTCGACCTGAGTGGCGGGATGACGCTGGAGGCCTGGGTCTGCCCAACCGCGCTGGGCGGCTGGCATGCCGTGACGATCAAGGAAGACACTTCGGGGCTGACCTCCGGACGGGCCTACGCCTCTACGCCAATGCGAACACGTCTTCGCCCGTTGGAATGGCGTACGGGACGAGCGAGGGGCGCGCTTACGGGAGCTCGCAGCTCCACTCTCAACACCTGGACGCACCTGGCAACGACGTACGACGGGAGCACCCTCCGTCTCTACGTCAACGGCGCCTTGACAGCCACCCAGAGCGTCTCCGGAGCGATGCGCGGCGACCGCCGACCCGCTCCGGATCGGCGGAGACGCCGCCTGGGGTGAGTACTTCAGCGGGAGAATCGACGACGTCCGCGTCTACAACCGCGCCCTCTCCGGCGGCGAGATCGCAAGCGACGAGGCAACGCCGGTCCCGACGGCGTCTCCCCACCGCCTCCGCCACCGCCTCCGCCTCCGCCGCCACCCCCCTCCACCGTCCACCCCTCCGCCTCCGCCTCCGCCGCCAGGACCGGCGAGCTACTTCCTCTCGCCGAGCGGCTCGGACAGCAATCCCTGCACCCAGGCGGCGCCCTGCCGCAGCTTCGACCGGGGTTACCACGTCGCCGCCCCGGGCCAGGTCGTCGAGGCGGCCGAGCCGGGAGCTACGGCAACGCAGACCGTTCTCTACGACGCAACCAAGGAGGGAGCGGCCCAGAACGTCGTCATCCAGCCTGCCGCCGGCGCCACGGTCACGATCGGCGATCTGAACGCGTCAGCCAACGCGCTTCACCAAGGGAGCCACCCACCTGACCGTACGCAACGACTGGTCCTGACCGGCGACATCGCGATCGTCGGCTGCGGGGCAGCGGTGGACGGACAGCAGTGCCCCTCCAACTCGGGCGGCAGCCATATCGACCTCTACAACCTGGACGTGCGCGGCCCCTACGGCTTCTACTGCTCCAGTTGCGACCACGTCTCGGTCTTCAACAGCCGCATCGGCCCGGTCAGCTACGGCTCCCCTGTAACGGCTCGGCCCACCCGGAGGTGCAGAACGCCTACGACACGATCAACGGGGTCAAGCTGAAGCGCTCCGCACGACTTGCTCTTCGACGGGGGTCACCTTCGAGAACTTCTCCCGCTGCACCTCGGCCGACCACACCGAGTGCCTGCAGGTCGAGGCCGGCCGACAACGTCACCATCCGCAACTCGGTCTTCCGCCGCTGCGACACGATGGTGATCCAACTTCGCCAACGACTTCGCCGGCGACTCCAGAGTCGGCCGCCGGCTACGGCGCTTCAGACAACATCCTGATCGAGAACAACTTCATCGACGAGGCGCTCGACAACAGCGGCGGGCCGACCTACTTCGGACTGAACATGCGCGAGTGCACCAACTGCACCATCCGCTACAACAGCTGGCTCCAGGAGCCGCGGATGCCCAACGGCGAGATCTCGCTCAACAACAAGTTCATCGGCAACCTGGGGCCGATGAGCGACTACAACTGCTACACGAACGGGGTCACCTACTCGCACAACGTCTGAAGGGGCGCCGCAGTGCCGCCCGAGCGACCTCAACGTCACGAGCCTCGGGCTTCCTGAACGCCGACCGCGGGCAGCTTCGACCTCCACCTGACGCCGGGCTCCCCGGCCCTCAACCACGGCGATCCTGCCAACTATCCCGCCCGCGACCTCGACGGGCAGAGCCGGCCACAGGGGTCGGGGCCTGATGCGAGGGCGGACGAAGCCGGCTAAAGCGAACGCCGACACCTCTGCTAGTCTCCCGCACTTCGTCCGGGGCGACACCCCCGAGACAGCGCCCCGGCGGCCGCCAACGCCTTGCCGAGATGTTCCCGAAGTCCAGTCCTCTCCACTGCGGCCTGCGTGTCGGCCGTTTTCACCTGCGGCTGCCTCGCGCTGCTGGCGAGCTCTGCCGCGACCAGCGCCGGGGCACGCCCAGACGTCGCGCGCCGCGCGAGGTCTCTTCCTGTCTCCCCGCGGCTCCGACTCGAGCCCGTGTACCAAGCGCGCTCCTGTCGCACGTTCAACCGGGGCTACCACGTGGCCCGTCCAGGTCAAGTGGTCGAGGCGGCGGCGGGCAGCTACGGCGACCAGACGCTGCTCTACGACGCCTCGAAGGCCCACGCCCCGCGGAATGTGGTGATCGGTCCGGCAAAGCGCGCGCGGGTGACGATCGGAGACCTCGAAGATCGGCACCTACCCGATTCGTGCGAGGCGCCACGCACCTGACGGTGCGTGGGCATCGTCCTGAGCGGCGACATCTCCATCAACGGCTGCGGGCCAGTCAAAGGATGGGCAGCAGTGCCCTTCAACTCCGGCGGCAACTTCATCGACCTCTACAACCTGGACGTGCGCGGGCGCTACGGGTTCGTCTGTGCGAGCTGCGACCACGTCTCCCTGATCAACAGCCGCATCGGCCCGCTCTCCTACGGCTCCCCCTGCAACGGCTCGGCCCACCCGGAGGTGCAGAACAGCTACGACACGGTCAACGGGGTCAAGCTCAAGCGCTCGCACGATCTGCTCTTCGACGGCGATACCTTCGAGAACTTCTCCCGCTGCACTAGCTCCGACCACACCGAGTGCCTGCAGGTCGAGCCGGCCGACAACGTCACCATCCGCAACTCGGTCTTCCGCCGCTGCGACACGATCGTGATCAACTTCGCCAACGACTTCGCCGGGCGACTCCAAGTCGGCGGCCGGCTACGGCGCCCGAACAACATCCTGATCGAGAACAACTTCCTCGACGAGGCGATGGATAACAGCGGCGGGCCGACCTACTACTCGCTGAACATGCGCGAGTGCACCAACTGCACCATCCGCTACAACAGCTGGCTGCAGGAGCCGCGCCATGCCCACCGGCGAGATCTCACTGGAACAACCGCTACATCGGCAACCTCGGCCCGATGAGCCAGGGCAACCTGCTACTCGAACGGGGTCAGCTACGCCTACAACGTCTGGAAGGGGGCCAAGTGCGGGAGGACGGATCGACGAGTCCGGGATCTCGGCTTCATCAGGTCCACACCCGGCCGTTTCAACCTGCACTTGCGCCGAAACTCCCCCGCGATCAACCACGGCGGCAAGACCGGGTACCCCGGCGCGACATCGACGGCCAGCGGAGGCCGCGAGGCTCGAGCAGACGCCGGAGCCGACGAAGCGGCGCTGAGGCTAGGCGGACTGCGCGAGCTCGACGCCGAGCAAGCGCTCGATCTCGACCGCGGCCCGCTTGCGGCCGCACCGTCCCAGAGCTGCGGTCGGCGAGCGACGCGCGGCCCGCTCAGCAGGCTGGGGATCTCCGCGAGGCGGCTCGGATCGAGGCCCAGGACCACATTCGTGCCGTGGGTGACCGTCACCGGCCGCTCGGTGTTGTCGCGCAGCGTGAAACACGGGACGCCGAGTGCCGTCGTCTCCTCCTGAACGCCGCCCGAGTCGGTCGCGACCGCTGCGGCGCCTAGCTCGAGCGAGAGAAAAGTCGTGTACGAGGCGGAGGCGTGATGTGCACGCGCCCTGGAACCTCGATGCCGGCCTCCTCCATCCGCGCCTTCGTCCTCGGGTGCATCGGGAAAACAACCGGAAACACGCGCGACACCTCTTCCAGCGCCGCGATCGTCCGGCCCAGCAGCTCGAGGTTGTCGACGAGCGCCGGGCGGTGGAGCGTGACGAGCACGTAGCGGCCGCGCCCGAGGCCGTACTCGGCGCCAGGAGGCGAGCCGCTGCGCCAAGTCGAGGTTCGAGAACAGCGAGTCGATCATCGTGTTCCCGATCAGCACGACGTGCTCGCGCGGCGATGCCTTCGGTCGCCAGGTTCCGAACCGCGTCCTCCGAGGGCGCGAGCAACAGGCTCGAGAGGTGGTCTGCGACCTTGCGGTTGTGCTCCTCGGGCATGTCCCAGTCGAAGCTGCGCAGCCCCGCCTCGAGGTGGCAGACCGGGATCTTCAGCTTTACAGCTGCGAGCGCCCCGGCGAGCGTAGAGTTGACGTCGCCCGGCACCACCACGAGATCCGGCTTGATCCTGACGAAGGTCTCTCCAGCCTCACCAGGGCCCGCGCGGTCTGTTCGGCGTGGGAGCCGGAGCCGACCTCGAGCATCACGTCCGGCTCGGGCAGCGGGAGCTCGGCGAAGAAGACGTCGTTGAGCAGCACGTCGTAGTGCTGGCCCGTGTGGACGAGCTACTGGTCGACGAGGCCGCGCTGCGCGAGCGCGGCGTGGACGCGGCGCCATCTTCATGTAGTTGGGCCGCGCGCCCACGACGTGTACGACGACCTTGCTCATCGGCCGAGCCTCTGGCGGACAGATTCGCGCACGACGAGCCAGGTGAAGCGCGTGTTGCCGACCACGTAGCGGCCGGCGAGCCGGCGTGGGTCCTGCGCGAGCCGGTAGGCCCATTCGAGCCCGAGCCGCTGCATCCGCACGTGGGAGCTCGTCGGCGGACGCCGCCGAGGATGTCGCGACGGCGCCGCCAACTCCCATCACGAACGGCACACTGCAACCGGTCGCGGTGCCTCGCGAGGAAGAGTTCCTTCGCCGGGGTCTCGAGCGCGACGAACAGGACGTCGGGCGCCGTCGCGCGGATGCCCTCCACGATCCCCGCCTCCTCGTCCGGCTGGAAGTAGCCGTGGCGGGCGCCGACGAGCCGCAGGCTCGGGAAGCGCTCCTGCGGAGTTCACGGACGGCGCGCTCGAGCACGCTCCGCCCGCGCGCCCAGGACGTAGACGCCGTAGCCCGCGGCTCGCCCGCCCGCTCGAGGACGGCGTGCATCAGGTCGATGCCGGTCACACGCTCGGGCAGCGGCTGGCCCAGCACGCGGCCCGCCCAGACGACCGCCTGGCCGTCGGCGGTGACGAGCTGGCAGCCGCGGATGACGCGCCGAAGCTCCTCGTCGTGCTGGAAGCGCACGAGCTTGGCCGCGTTGATCGCGACGTGCTGGCACGGCCTGCGGGATGCGATCGCCTGCTCGACGATCTCGACCGTCTGGTCGAGCGTGACGGCGATCGATCCAGCAGCCGAGAACCTTCGCCCGCAGCTCGTCACCCTTTTCGAGGTCCTCCTCGCGTACCCAATCGGCGATTGCTTCCCTCAGCGTCTCTCCCTCCCCGTTGCCTGACCGCCCGGCCATGGCCGGACGCTCCGGATGCTAGGAAGAAAGCGGCTTTGCGACGACCCGCGTCCGGCTAGTCCGGGCTTACCGAACAGGGGAGGAAAAGGCGGTCGACACTTAGCGGCGGACGGCCATCAGGCTCTTGGTCAAGCCGAAGACGCGCTCGCGATGGATCTCCGCGTCCGGGAAGAGCCGACGCAGGTCGCGGGCACTCAGGAGGGTTGACCTCTTCCCACTGGCCCTCGGCCGCCAGCCGAGAGAAAAGCGGTTGTTCAGCCCCTTCTGGACACGGCGCGGCAAGAACTGGAAGAGCGGAAACTGGTAGTGCGGCTCGATCGGGAAGTACCGATTCGGCGCGTCTGTACGAAGTACCGCCGCCCGACCCGCCGGATCTCGGCCGCGAACGCGCGGCTGCAGCTCCTTCGGGACGTGCTCGATCGTCGAGCTGGAGAAGACCGTGCCGAACTCGCCATCGGCGTATTTGGAGCCTTGTCCCGTCGCCGACCTGCACCTTGACGTTGGGAGCCGCCAGCCACTCGCTGGTATCGGGCTCCAGGTCAAAAGCGCCACGATCGGATTCGCGGTGTTGAACCGCTCCGAGCGCGCCGCCCTTTCCGGCACCGACATCGAGAATCGGCTCGCCGGGCTCGACGTGGCACAGCTCGAGGAACAGCCGGTAGCGGCGCTCGCGCCACCGCCGCACGGTGTCGCTGGTCGCCGCCCACGACCTCGTCCGCGCGTACAGCGAAGCGGTGGCCACAACACCTCCTTCTTTAACACTCGAAACGCGGGGTTGGAAGATGCACCACGCAACCCTGTACCTACGGGGGCGGAGCGGCAAAGCGAGGTTTTCTACACTGAAGTGGTGGGTCGGGCTCGGGCGGCGATCGGGCGGGCAACGGTCAGGACTGGCCGATTCCTCGCGCGCGCGCGCGCCAAGACGTTCTCGCTCGCGGCGTCCGGCGCGTTCGCGTCGTTCGGCGTCCGCAGCGTGATCGAGCCCCCGTCCGGCTCGCCGGCGAGGCCCACATCTCCATCGGGGACGACGTCTTCGTCGGCGCGGGCTCGTGGCTGCAGACGCTCGACGGGCAGGGTCACTCCGGGGTGCTCGAGGTCGGAGACGGGACGAGCATCTCAGGTCAATGCGTGCTCTCGGCCGCGTGCTCGGTGCGCCTAGGGCGGAAGGTGCTTCTCGCGCGAAACGTCTACATCTCCGACCACATCCACGCGTACGACGATCCAACGCGCGCGGTACTGATCAGGGCCTTGCCCGTCTCGAACCGGTCGTGATCGGCGACGGTGCATGGCTCGGTCAGAACGTCGTCGTCTGCCCGGGCGTGACAATCGGCCGCGGTGCAGTCATCGGCGCTAACGCCGTCGTGTTGGACGACGTTCCGGACTATGCCGTCGCCGTAGGCGTCCCGGCGTCGGTGGTTCGACGCTTTGCAGGGACCGAAGAGGTCGCCCAATGAGGTCGGTGCTCATTCTCTCGTACTACTTTCCGCCGGTCGGAGGCGCAGGAGCGCAACGTCCCGCGGCGTTCGTCCGGTACTTGCCGCGGTCGGGCTACCAACCAATCGTCGTCACCGGGCCGGGACCCGCGCACAGCCGATGGACACCCCAGGACGAGAGCTTGCTGGCCAAGCTTCCAGACGGGATCGCAGGTGCGACGAGTGCCCGGTCCGGTCCCGTCCGACACGGGCTTCGTCCGCGAGCGAGTGGGTCGATATCTCGGGCTTCGGACGGCTTGGGATCGGTGGTGGATCGACGGAGCGACCACGTGCGCCGCGGATCTGGGAAGCGAGACCGACCTCGTGTATGCCTGGATGTCCCCGTTCAGCTCGGCGGTCGTGGCAAGCCGAATCGCGGAAAGCTCCGACTACCGTGGATCGCCGACCTGGGCGACCCGTGGGCGCTCGACGAGATGATGGTCTACCCGACGCGAGCTCACCGCCGCCTGGCAATCCGGCAGATGCGCGACGGCCTCCAAAGCGCAGCGGCCATCGTAATGAGCACGCAGGAAGCGGTCTTCCGCGTTCGTGAAGCGTTTCCCGAGTTCGACGACAAGCACGATCGTCGCGATTCCGAATGGGTTCGACTCGGACGATTTCGCCGGCGCCGCGCCGGACCAGTGACCCAAACGTCTTCCGGAATCGTCCACACCAGGGTATTTCCATACGGAGCTTGGGGCTGCGCCAGCGAAATGCTGCGCCCATGCGGCGGCTCCTCGGTGGAGACCGTTCCGGGCGTGGATTTCCTGACGCGCTCGCACTACTTCCTCCTGGAAGCGGTCGACCGGCTCCCTGCAGGAGGATCCCTCGCTGGAGCGGCGCCCTCGAGATCCATCTCGCCGGTGTGCTTTCGGAGGTCGACCGCGAGCTGGCTGTGGGGTCACCCGTCACGCGGTTGCACGGATACGTCTCGCACGAGAAGACACTGGAGTTGCTCCGCACAGCCGATCTCCTCTTCCCTGCCGATGCAAGACCTGCGTGCGGGCGTTCGGGCAACCATCGTGCCCGGAAAGACGTACGAATATCTCGCCACGGGACGTCCAATCCTGGCCGCAGTGCCCGACGGTGACGCACGGGACACTACTCGCTGAGGCCGGGACCGGATTGATCTGTGGGCCCGGCGACGTGGACGGCATGGTCAGGATCCTCAGAGGCCAGCTCGAGCGCTTTCCGCCTCGGTCTTCCAGCGCCCGAGGTGAGGCACGACCTGGTTTCGCGGTACGACTACCGACGCCTGACCCGGGCCTTGGCCGGCGTGTTCGACGAAGCCGACGGCCGCCAGGGCCGGGTGGTCGGCCGTGTTCGTCGGCCCGTCGCACACGCAGGGCGATAGACCCGCGGCGCGAGTCCCCGCGCGTAAGCGAGTCCCCGCGCGTAATCCTGGTCTTGTGGCGGAAAGCCCGCGGCCGCAGGGTCAAGCGTGGCGGGCAGGCATCGAGCATCACCCGTGAGTCGGGGGCCGTGATCGCGTCCTGCGCGCTCTTCCTTTCGGTGGTGTGGCTCCTGTTCGTAGCCATGGAAGCCCCTCACGATCGGAGCGGGACGGTACTCCCGGCGAGAAGCGGCAGCGGGACATCGCAACAGCCGTCCTCGACCGCTCGGGACCTCCCTCGCGTCCCCTGAAGTGACAGCCGCGGTCGTTCCGGGAGGGAGGACACCCACCCGCCGGGCGCGAACACCGGGATGGAGCCGGGGGCCTCGATCTCCTCTCTCCCGTGGGTGCTAGGGCCGCCTAGTGCCCCGACATGAGCCGCAGAGAAAGGTCGCCCGGCTCTCCCACCACGCATTCGGCACAACCTGAGGAGTTTGGGCGACTAAGAGCGGCCGGGAGGATTGGAGAGCGCCTATCGACCGCTCTTGTCGCACGCGAACTCTACGAAGGAGGCGGCGTGCCTAGCAACGGCCGAACGGACGGTCTGAGCGGCTGTCTTTCGCGGAAATGACTCCCAAAGGGGTAGCGCTTGCGCCTCGACGAGTGAGCTCGAGGCAAATCGCGGAGGCCGTGGCCTCACGGCCCGCTGGTAGGCTGAAAGGCACTACAGAGCGCGTACCTGGCCGGCCCGAAAGCCCCCATCTACCCGTTCAGCAGTGGTAGGCAAGGCCAGGCTCCCGGCGAAAGGCAGCGGATGCGAGGAACGATGCTCTGGTTCAACGAGGTCAAGGATCTCGGCTTCATCCAGACGGAGGAGGGTGAGCGCCTCTCCGTCCTTGGAACCGGATTTGCCGAAGGGAAGAGGCCGGAAGGACGGTGCGCGGAGGCCGTCGTGAGCTTCGATCTCATCGTCACCGACGCCGGGCGGGAAGCCCAGAACGTGGTCTTCATCGAAGAGCGGTGTCGCCGCGTCGCGCGCGCCTCCGTCACCGTGGCGGCCGCCTAGCGTCGTACGGCCCCGCTTCAGGGGCGTTTTCCATCGCATCGCGTTCTTCCTGGCGCTTCCGCTTGCCGTCCTGCTGAGCTTCGAGGTGGATACGGCCGTGGGTCGGGGTCGCCGCGATCGTCGTCTCGGAACGAGCGCCGCGGGCCAGTGTTCGGCGCGGAGCGCGCTCTACCCACGGCGTCACCTGGCCGGACGACAAGCGCCGCTGGCTGCGTCGTCTCGACCACGCGGGAATCTACGCGCTCATCGCCGGGACTCCACACTGCCGTCGGCCTCTTGGTGCTCGACGGGGCCTGGCGGACGGCGGTGCTGGGGATCGTCTGGGCCGGAGCCGCCGCGGGGATCGCCCTCAAGTTTCTCTGGGTAGATGCCCCCAAGTGGCTCTCCGCGGCGATCGGAATCTCACTCGGCTGGGTCGCGGTGGTCGTGTTTCCCAGATCGTCGATGGCGTTGGAATTGCAGGTGCGGCGCTCCTGCTCGCCGGTGGGATCGCCTACACGGCGGGGGCGCTCGTGTACGCGCCTACGCCGCCCCGATCCGGTTCCCGCTGTGTTCGGGTATCACGAGGTCTCTTCCACGCGCTCGTGATCGTGGCGGTCGCGTTCCAGTACTCGACGATCGCCTTCTACGTGCTGCCGCGGCACTAGGAGTGGTTTGGCGGAACGGCGCTCAAGTCGCCGGAGTGCGCTAGTCGCACCTGAGGCAAGGACGCAGGGAGCGTTCGCCTTTATCCACTGGATACGGGCGCGATCAGATGGTAACCAGGGCGGAGCCGGTGGCGAGCGGCGTGCCCGGAGACACGGACGGCGTTTCGTCAAACCCTCCCAGACACCTGACATCGTAGACGCGAGCTCCGCCAGGCGCCCCTCGGCGCCTCGATCACGACCTCGTCGCCGGCCTTGGCGCCCATCAGCGCGCGCCCGACCGGGCGAGTCGGGCGAGACGCCGCCGACGCTCGAGATCTCGACCTGCATGCGTCGCGCCCTGCTCGTCCTCGACCTCCACCTTCGACCCGACTGCAGACGATGCCGCTGGTCGCGGCCGCGTCTCGTCGACGACCACGGCACGGTCGAGCCGGTCGCGCAGCACGCGTGATCCGGCGCTCGAGCAGGCCCTGCTCGTTCTTGGCCGGCGTGGTACTCGAAGTTCTCGGAGAGGTCGCCGAAGCTGCGGGCGGTGCGCGATCGCCTCGACCATCGCAGCTCGCTTCGGGCCCTCGAGCTCGGCCAGCTCGGCCTCGAGCTGCTCCTTCTGGGCGAGCGGTCAACGTGTTCGGGCTTGTCGCTCGGCCATCGCCCCAGGGTATAGGCGCCTGCTACTGTGTGAGCACGGGTCGGCAATCCGCGCCGCCCGGTGAGATGAGCTTCTCGTTCCTCCTTCGGGTGTTTCGAGGTAGGCAAGTCTCGAACCCGTAAAGGAGTCGAACTTCATGTCAGAACCAGTCTTTCCGCGAGCTTGGCGTGTCCGCGCCTGTCGTCGACGCGCTCGCCAGCTCGCTCGATCCATCATCCCTTCCAGCATCCAGGAGCTCGTCCTGCCGGACGCGCTCGAGGGCGCTGGACGTGCTCGTGCGCTCGCCCACGGGCTCAGGCAAGACGCTTGCCTTCGCGCTGCCGATCGTCGAGCGGACGACGCCCGCCGATCGGGCGCCCCTCGGCGCTCGTGCTCGTGCCGACGCGCGAGCTCGCCGCCCAGGTGACCGAGGCCTTCGAGGCACTCGCCAGTGGCCAAGGGCCTGTCGCGTCGCCGCCGGCGTACGGCGGAGTGCCGATCCAGCTCGCAGGCCAACCGCGATCAAGAGCGCGCACATCCTCGTCGCCACTCCGGGGCGGCTCGAGGATCTGGCGACGCGACGGCTCGTCGATCTGTCGCAAGGTGCGCTACGTTCGTCCTCGACGAGGCCGACCGCATGCTCGACATGGGCTTCCAGCCGCAGGTCGACAAGCTCGTCCGCCGGCTGCCGCGCAACCGCCAGACGATGTTCTTCTCGGCCACGCTCGACGGCCACGTCGGCGAGCTCGCCCGCGCCTACACGAACAGCCCGTCGCGCATCGAGGGCGAGCTCTCGACCACGCGGCAGCCCGGCGAGATCGAGCACCACTTCGTGCTCGGTGACCGCCGACACGAAGGTCGAGACGCTGGTCGAGCACATCCAGTGCCGGCGGCTCGACCCTCGTCTTCGTCCGCACCAAGCGCGGCGCCGACCGGCTCGTGCAGAAGCTCGCCCGGCACGACGTCGCGCGCGGTCGCGATGCACGGCGACATGTCGCAGAACGCACGCGAGCGGGCGCTCGCTCCGCTTCGAGAGCGGCAAGGTCGAGACGCTCGTCGCCACCGGACGTCGCCGCGCGCGGGCTCGACCTCGACGACGTCACGCACGTGATCAACTTCGATCCGCCCGAGGAGGACAAGGGCTACGTCCATCGCACCGGCCGCACGGGCCGCGCCGGCCGCAGCGGCACCGGCGGTCACGTTCGTGCTCCCCGAGCAGCAGGCCGAGACGAGCCGCGTCGCCCGCCGCCTCGGCCACCGTGAGCAGTTCGAGGAGGCCGGCATGCGGTCTGCTCCCGCGAAGCTCGTCTACACGAGCCGCCGCGGGCGCCGCTCGAAGTGGTAAGCGCCTAGGGAGTCCTCTCCGCCCAGGATCGTGGCGAGCTTCGCCGCGTCGATGTTCCCGCCCGAGACGATGCAGACCACCGTTCCGCCCTCCGCCGCGACCGGCGAGCGCAGCCGCCAGCGCCGAGCGCGCCAGCGCCCTCGGCGACCACGTGCGCGCGCTTCGTGCCAGGCACGCGCACCGCCTCCGGCGGTCTCGTCCGAGCGACATCGCGAACGCACCGTCCAGCACTTCCGCGCACGAGCGGCCACATCTCCGGGCAGCACCGCCGGACGCCTGCGCCGTCCACGAACGACGGCCCGAAAGTCGATCGGCGCGGCTCGCCGGCCGCGAAGGCCGCCGTCAGCGGCGCGCCGGTCTCGGGCTCCGACCGCGTAGACCTTCGTCTCGGCCGCAGCGCCTTGACCGCGCTCGCGATCCCGGAGCTGAGCCCACCGCCGCCGAAGGGGACGAGGCACGACGTCGGGGTCCGGGAGCGTCCTCCGAGGAGCTCGAGTCCGATCGTCCCGTTGCCCGCCATCACGCGCTCGTCCTGCACGGGGTGGATGAAGAAGCCGTCGCAGCTCCGGGTAGCCGGAGTCCGCCAGCGTCTGCCACCAGCGCTCGTACGGCACCTTCACGATCGCGCCCGCCGAGCCGCTCGATCGCGCTTGAGCTTCGCCTCCGGCGCGTTCTCGGGCACGACCACCGTGCAGGGCAGGCCGAGCTCGCGGGCGGCCCAGGCGACGCCCTGGCCCATGTTCCCGGCGCTCGCGGTGACGACGCCGGCCTCCAGCTCCTACCGGCGGCGCGTTGCCGATCGCGTTCAGCGCGCCGCGCAGCTTGAAGGAGCCGATCGGCTGAAGGTTCTCGAGCTTGAGGTAGGGACCCTCGTCCAGGCGGACGAGCGGCGTGCGCAGGACGCTTTCCGGCCAGCAGCTCCCGCGCGCGGCGGATCTCCTCGAGCGGGATCACGCGAAGAGCTCCGCCAGCTCGTCGCGCTCGGCCGACAGAGCCGGAGCGCAAGCCCTCGAGCGCGCGGGTCGAGCTGCCTCGGGTTGCGCGGCCCGACGACGAGCGCCGTCACCCGCGGGTCGGCTCAGCACCCACGCGATCGCGAGCGTTGCGGGCTCGACCCCTCGCCTCGCGGCCGCGGCCTCGAACGCCTCGAGCGCGTCGAAGGTCTCGTCGCTCGCGAGCGCCTGCGTACGGTCCTGGACGCAGCGTCATCCGCGAGCCGGCCGGATAGCCCTCGCCGCGCGCGGTACTTGCCGGTCAGCCAGCCGCCGGCAAGCGGGCTGAACGGCGTGAACCCGAGGCCCTCGCGCTCGCAGACCGGGAGAACGCCATTCGCCTGCTCGCGTCGGAGCAGGCTGAACTCGTTCTGCACCCACGCGAAGCGCGCGAGGCCGAGCCGCTCGCTCCGTCTCGAGGCGCCTCCTCGAGCTGCACGCCGTCGAGGTTGCTCGCGCCGATCGCGCGCACCTTCCCGGCGCGGACGAGCTCGTCGAGCGCCCGCAGCGTCTCCTCGATCGGGCGTCTCGGGGTCGGGCTCGTGCGTGAGGTACAGGTCGAGCGCGCTCGACGCCCAGCCGCTCCAGGCTGCCCTCGACCTCACGGAGGATCCGATCACGGGAGAGCCCGCGGTCCGCCGGGATCGCCGCTCACCGACCAATAGACCTTGGAGCTGAGCAGGACGGGCTCACCCCGCTCGGCCCGCCACCTGCCGACCCAGCGCTCGCTGCGCCCGCCGCCGTAGGACGCGGCCGTGTCGAAGAAGGTGATCCCCGCCGCCCAGGCGGCATCCATCAGACGCGAACGCCTCCTCCTCGGTCTCGCCCTGGCCGAAGAGCTCCGGCGCCGAGCCGACCCCGCCGAAGTTCCCGCAGCCGAGCCCGATCCGGGATACCTCGAGGCCGGTCGGCCCAGCTCGCGATAGTCCACGCGGCGTGAGCGTACTGTCGAGCGGAGGCGACTGACGTGTGAGAATGCGCAGATGCGGGGTCATTCCATCGCGTGCCGAGGACGCTTCAGACCGACCGCGCCGAGGGCGACACCGCCGAGCGCGCCGTCGCGATCGACTCCGGCCTGGGCTCCGAGCGCCTGGAGCTGCACGTGACGCGCTACGACCCCGGGCCGCTCGCTGACCGCGCGCGCTCGACGGCATCTGCAGGAGATCATCTACGCCGTCTCAGGCCGAGGCACCTTGTTCGTGAACGGCAGAGCCGCACGAGCTCGAGCCCGGCACCGGCTGCCTACGTGGCGCGCCGGCGAGTCCTACGAGGTCGAGAACCCCGGGCCGGACGACGCTGCTGCTCGTCTCGGCGACGGCGCCGAACGAGAATGGACGCGCCGCCGGCTGGGCGCCGGATCGTCCGCTACGACGGACCAGCCCGTCCTCTGCCGGCGAGCGGCGACCGCGAGTTCCGCTACCTCGTCACCGACGAGGTCGGCTGCACCGATCTCACCCAGTTCTACGGCGTGATCGCTCCCGGCCGCGCACCGGATCACAGCCACGTCTACGACGAGGTGATCTACGTGCTCGAAGGCGTCGGGACGCTGCACTATCGACGGTGGCACGAGCCCGTCGTCGGCGGGCACGTGCATCCATCTACCGCCGTTGCTCGAGCACTCGCTCGAGAACGGCGGCGACACGCCGATGAAGGATCGTCGCCGTCTTCCACCCAGCGCGGCGATCCGGCCTCGCGCGCATACGAGGCAAACGAAATGACGGCGATTGGCGTCTCATTCAAGTACCGAGTAACTCAACAGGAGGGCAATATGAAGAAAGTGGTAGTCGCCGCGGTGCTCGCGGCGGTAGTGGCCGTGCTCGCGACGGCCGCTCTGGGGTCAACCAGGTCGGCGCGAGCAAGGTCGGCTTCCGCGTCGAACGCGGACACCGCGCTCGATCGAAGTGCGGCAAGACACGCGCTCGATCGGCCTGATGGCGCCGTTCACCGGGCCCGGCAGCGTCGATCGGGATCAACCAGGTGCACTGGGCGAACTTCTCACAGGAACTCCGTACAACAAGACGCACAAGACGAAGATCAAGTTCGTCAACGAGGACACGCAGCTCGGCTCCGCCGAACGGAACGGCTCGAGGCGGTCAAGGGCGCACAGGCGCTCGGCTCGAACTCAGCAGCCGTCCTCGGCGTCGTCGGCCCGGCCGGCTCGAACGAGGTCAAGGCGACGACCGGCGCGCCTCAAGGGCGCAGGCCTCGGCTGCGTCTCCGGGCTCGGCGACGAACGCACGACGATCACGACGGACGGCACCGCGGAAGGGCTTCTTCTTCCGCACCGTCGCCGCCGGACTCGTCGCAGAGCAAGAGCGTCTGCCGGCTACATCACCGCCAAGCTGAAGGTGAAGCGGGTCTACATCATCGACGACCAGGAGGCCTACAGCATCGGCCTCGCCGACGAGGTGCAGAGCACAGCTCAAGGCCAAGCGGCGTCACCGTCTCGCCGCGACGGCGTCAGCCAGCAGCAGTCGGACTTCTCGTCGCTGATCAACGAAGATCCCGCGCAACACGCAGCTGCGTCTACATCTCCGTGGCAGCTGCCGCCCGAAGGGTCAGGCGTTCGGTCAGCAGATGAAGAGCCTGCGGGCAAGGGCAACATCAAGCTGATGGGCTCCGACGGCCTCTTCGATCCGGTCGTTCGCTGAGCTCGGGACGAACGTGTACGACTCGTTCTTCCCCGTCAACCCGGCGGACAAGCGGGTTGAAGGCCTTCAAGAAGCCGTCCACAAGGGCGACGCGGAGCTCTTCGGTGCTCCGAGCTACGTGGCGGCGCAGGTCGTCAGCGGGCGCGATCGACCGGGCGTGCAAGAACGGCAAGGCGTCCCGGCGCCGAGGTTCGTGCGCAGATCAAGAAGACGAACATCCCGGTGAAGACGTCGCTGCTCGGCCTGCCCGTCGCGTTCAACGAGAACGGCGACATGGTCAAGCAGGCCGTTCGGGATCTACCAGTCGGTGAAGGGAGTCTTCGTCCGAGTCGCGTAGTCCGGCTCGGTCTGACCTGAACGCAGTGCGGCCCATCCTCGGTGGGCCGCACTGCGTTTTGTGCGATCGTTTTCCCACCCGTGAACTGGAGCCTCTTCTTCGGCGAGCTGGTCAGCGGACTCACGCTCGGCAGCATCTACGCGCTGCATCGCGCTCGGCTACACGATGGTGTACGGGATCCTGAAGCTCCTGAACTTCGCCCACGGCGACGTCTACATGATCGGGGCGTTCGTCGGCTTCTTCGTCCTGCCAGTGGCTCGGCGGCGCGCGGTCGACCCGCAGTGACCGGCTGGCTGGTCGCGTCGCGCTCATGTTCGCGGTCGCGATGGTCGCGCTGCGGCCTGCTCGGCGTCGCGATCGAGCGCTTCGCCTACCGACCGCTGCGGAACGCGCCGCGGATCGCGCCGCTGATCAGCGCGCTCGGCGTCTCGTTCTTCCTGCAGAACAGCGCGCTGCTGCTCTTCGGGCCGCAGTTTCGGAGCTACGACACGTTCGACCTGATCGGCGTCAAGAGCTACCACTTCGGCAGCGAACTTCTTCATCTCCAACATCCAGATCCTCACGATCGTCGTCGTCGATCGCGGCTGATGATCGCGCTGGCGCTGGTCGTCGTCGCGCACGCACGTCGGGAAGGCGATGCGGGCGACGTCGTTCGACCGCGAGGCGGCCGCGATGATGGGGATCGAGCGTCGACCGCGTGATCGCGTTCACGTTCTTCATCGGCTCGGCGCTCGCGGCCGCAGGCGGAGTCATGTTCGGGCTCGTCTTCGGCCAGATCTTCTCGCTTGATGGGCTTCACAGCCAGGCTCAAGGGCTTCACCGCGGCCGTCGATCGGCGGGATCGGGAGCATTCCCGGCGCGATGCTCTCGGCGGCTTTCTGATCGGCCTCGCGGAGGCGTTCGCGACGGGCTACCTGCCCCGCGGGTCGACGTCTACGCAGAACCTCTACGTCTTCGCGCTGCCTGATCGTGCATGTTCCTCATCCGGCCGAGGCGGTTTTATCCGGATAGCGCGCGATCCGGGAAGTAGCTACGGCACGATGAGCGTTTGGGTGCCACCTCAGCAGGGCTGCGTGCTGCCAGGGTTTCCTCAGCTCCTGGACGCCTCTCAGACCAGGGGGCTGATTAGCATCTGACGACCTAAGTCAGCAGGTGAAACACCACAGAACCCAGGCAGGGCATCTCACGACCTGGGATCCAGCAGATTGGATCAGAGTTCATGTCAAACCAGCTGTTGTGATCTTCTCCTTTCTGGGCCGATTGCACGATCTTCCAGCGTTCTTATTGCGGCTGGGCAGCCTCTTTCGAGACCACGGCTGGTCTTTACTAGATCACCCTTTTTGGTGGATCAGTCTAAGTGATCAGGTTCACCAGAGACTAACTCGACCTATAAGAGACCAGTGAACTCTTTCAGAAGCCACTGGCATTCAGCGGGGTTCATGGCTCGGGCGTTCCGGGACACCACCCAGGGCGGGTCTGCAGTCCCAGATCATTGATGATTATCGACGCATACCCAGCTCCACAGCTCGACTGCTCCTCATGGCGCATTTGCTCGACCTCTCAGATCGCGATATATTGTTCCTACAGTGATTCAAAAAAATGATCTATTTCAATCAATATTTATAATTTAAGCTAGCGTTTGTCATATCTGCTGGCCGGGCAGGTTGGGCGACCGGAGGCGCGAACGGACTCGACCAGATCGATCCGTTCAACCTCTTCGGCCTCCGATATCACGACGACGAAGCAGTACTACTTTCACGCTGATCTCGCTGACCCTGTTGATGATCATGCTCTACTTCGTCAACGGCTCGCCGGACGGGCCGCGCTTGGCGCGCGCTGCGGGAGGATCCGCTGGCCGCCGAGACGATGAGCGTCCCGGTCAACCGGCTGAAGCTGCTCGCGTTCATGTTCGGCGCGGCAGTCGCGGGCTTCACCGGGACGATCTTCGGCGCCGTCCAGTCGGGCGCCTTTCCCGGCGACTACGACGTCGGGCTGCTGATCACGATCTACGCGATCGTCATTCTCGGCGGCCTCGGCAGCATCGGCGGGTGGTGATCGGCGCACTCGTCGTCAACGGCGCCCTGGAGCTGCTCCGCTCCTCGTCGAACGCGCGCTTCCTCTTCTACGGCGTGCTCCTGCTCGCGCTCTTCGTCGCCTTGCGACCCTGGTACAAGCCGGTCATCGTCCTCGTGGGGACGATCGCGTTCGGCTACGCCGTCCACGGGATCGCGAGCGCGGTCTGGTCGCGGGGACCGCGGGCCACATCGACGGCGCCGGCAGCCTCGGCAGGGCGCTCGAGCACTGGGTGCTGCTCCCGAGCAACCCGTCGTCGATCGCCGGCTGGGCCTACTTCGCGCTGATCGTCGCGGCGCTCGGTGCTGACGCTCGTCCGCGGCTGGTGGCGCGTCGTCACCTTGATCCCCACGCTCTATCTGGCCGCGTTTGTGTGGGAGAACAAGCTCGTCGGAGCAGGTGGCCGGTGCGACTGCGGCTGATCTTGCCGGGGACGCTGCTCGTCGTGATCATGAACGTGCGCCCGGCCGGGATCTTCGGCACCTCGCGCGTGGAGATCGTCTGATGTGGCCTCTGCTCGAGCTGCAGCGACGTCTCGAAGGCCTTCGGCGGCCTGCAGGTGATCGACCATCTGAGCCTGCACGTCGACCGAGGCGAGATCGTCAGCGTGATCGGACCGAACGGTGCCGGGAAGACGACCGTGTTCAACCTCGATCACCGGGATCTTCCACGTCGACTCGGGCGAGATCGTCTTCGAGGGCGAGCAAGATCGTCGGCCTTGCTCCGCACAGGATCACGAACCGCGGGATCGCCCGGACGTTTCCAGACGCTGCGCCTGTTCCTGAACATGACGGTGCTCGGAGAACGTGATGGCCGCCGAATACGGGCACACGAAGGCGACATTCCTCGAGGCGATGCTGCAGCTCCGCGCTCGCGCCGGGAGGAGAAGCGAGATCCGCGAAGCTCGCCGGAGGAGAAGCTCGCGTTCTTCGGCCAGCGGCTCGCCGGGCTACCGCCACGACCAGCCCGCCTACAGCCTCTCGTACGCGAATCGGCGCCGGCTCGAGATCGCCCGCGCGATGGCGACGAACGCGCGGCTGCTCCTCCTCGACGAGCCCGCCGCGCGGGATGAACCCGCACGAGACGCACGAGATCACGGAGCTGATCGGCGAAGCTGCGCGACGAGGCCGGCTACTCGATCCTCGTGATCGAGCACGACATGCACGTCGTCGAGGGATCTCCGACCGCGTGATCGCGCTCGACCACGGGATCAAGATCGCCGAGGGGCTCGTTCGACGAGGTGCGCGACCCACCCGCTCGTGGTCGAGGCCTACCTGGGGCGCACGCGCAGGAGTCCGAAGCGGTCTGATGCTGCTCCGGCTCGACAACGTCGACACCTACTACGGGCCGATCCACATCCTGCAAGGAGTCTCGCTCGAAGTGGACGAGGGCGAGCTCGTCTGCCTGCTGGGCGGCAACGCGTCGGGCAAGTCGACGACCCTGAAGACGATCGCTCGGCATCGTGCGGCCGCGTCGCGGCGCGTGTCTACTTCGAGGGCGAGGACGTGACCCAGCGAGTCCGACGAGCTACCGGATCGGGAAGGGAATGGCGATCGTCCCGGAGAACCGGCGTCTGTTCGCGCCGATGACCGTCTACGAGAACCTCGAGATGGGCGTCATACCTGCACCGGCGGCGAGTTCGAAGGACGACCTCGCGCGCGTCTACGACCTCGTTCCCGCTGCTGACGCAGCGGCGCAAGCAGCTCGCCGGGACGATGTCGGGCGGCGAGCAGCAGATGGTCGCGATGGGGCGCGCGCTGCATGTCGCAGCCCGAAGCTGCCTGCTGATGGACGAGCCCTCGATGGGGCCTCGCGCCGATCCTCGTCGAGCGCAACTTCGAGATCATCCAGCAGGTGCACGAGTCCGGGCGTCGCGATCCTCGTCGGTCGAGCAGAACGCGAACGTCTCGCTGTCGATCGCCGACCGCGGCTACGTCCTGCAGACCGGCCGGATCGTGCTCTCGGGCGCCGCGTCGACGCTGCTCCAGGCACGAGGATCTGCGAAAGGCCTACCTTGGCCGTTGATGTCGCCTCGCTGCCGGGGCGGATCCGGCACCGCTTTCCGGTCTTCGAGCAGCGCGTCTACATCAACAGCTGCTCGCAGGGCGCGCTGTCGGATTCGGTGCGCGACGCCTACGGCCGCTACCTCGACGACTGGGACGAGCACGGCGCGCCCGTGGGAGTACTGGGTCGAGCAGCTCGAGGCCGTCGCGCGGAGCCGTCGCGCGGCCTGATCAACGCCGACGAGGACGAGGTGGCGGTCACGACGTCCGGTCTCGGCGGGCGTGAGCGCGCTCGCGAGCGGGCCTGCGCCTCGGAGAGGGCCGCGACAAGATCGTCGTCAGCGACTTCGAGTTCCCGACGATCGGGCAGATCTGGCACGCGCAGGAGCGGCGCGGCGTGCGGGTCGAGCACGTCCCGGCCGAGGCCGACGGGACGATCCCGCTCGAGCGGTTCGAGGCCGCGATCGACGAGCAGACCGCGCTCGTCGCGGTCACGCACGTCTGCTTCCGGAACGGGAGCCGGCTCGACGTCGAGGCCGTGGCGCGAGCTTGCGCACGAGCGCGGGGCGCTCGTCCTGGTCGGATGCCTACCAGACGGTCGGCTCGCTGCCGGTCGACGTTCGGCGCGCTCGGCTGCGACTTCCTCGCCGCCGGCGTCCTCGAAGTACCTGCTCGGCTCGGCCGGGCTCGGGTTCTTCTTACTGCCGCCGCGAGCTCGTCGAGCGAGATCGAGCCGACCGCGACCGGCTGGTTCGCCGACCGCGACATCTTCGAGATGGACATCCACGACTACTCGCCCGCGCCGACCGCGCGCCGGTTCGAGGCCGGGCACGCCGCCGAGTCCCGCCGATCTACGCGGCGATCGCCGGGATCGAGCTGATGCAGGAGATCGGGATCGCGGAGACCGAGGCGCACGTTCGCGAGCTGAACGCGCTCCTGCACGACGGCGTCGACGAGCTCGGCGCCGGGTCGGTCACGCCGCGCGCGCCGGAGCCAGCGGCGCGCTTCGTCTGCGTCCGCTCGACCGACGTGAACGCCCTCGTCGCGGCGCTGGCGGCGGAAGACGTCGTCCACCTCGTCACGCGACGACAACCTGCGCATCTCGGCGCATTGCTACAACACCGCCGACGACGTCGCGCGGTGCTCGACGTGCCTCGCGCGCAACCGCGAGCTGCTGAAGCCGGCCTAGTGGCGGCGTTCGCGAACGCGGCAGGATCGAGGCCTACGTCGGGCCGCAGGAGCTCGGCGCGGCGGACAGCCTCGAGAGCCGTGATCGTCGACTTCCTCGCACGGCGCGCGCTCCTCGCTCGACATCGCGGTGCAGGAGCTCGACTCGGAGCCGATCGCCCAGGCGATCCTCGACGCGCGCTGGCGCGGGGTCAGCGTCAACCTCTTCCTCGAGCAGGACTACCTCCGCAGCCCGCTGCGCGGCAAGCCGCCGAAGGCTCCCGCGCCCAAGCCGGGCGCGAGACGGCAGAGCAGGCCCTCCGCCGCGTCCAGTGGGGCATGAGGACGACACCGAGCCTCGCCGCCAACCGCAGGATCCTCGCCGCGCTGCTTCCGCTCCGACATCGAGGTGAAGGGCGACTTCAACCCGAAGATCTTCCACCAGAAGTTCGTCCTCCGCGACTTCCGCGACGGCCGGGCGACCACGCCCGGCAACCCGGCGCTGCTCTCGGGCTCGGCGAACTTCACGATCACCGACACCCACCGGAACCTGAACCACGTCTTCGTCTTCCACAACAGCAACGTCTGCCGCCAGTACGAGCTCGAGATCGAGCAGCTGAAGCTCGGACGCTTCGGGCGCGAGATCCACGGCGACGTGCCGAAGCGTCTTCGACCTCGGCGGCATGCCGGCCAAGGTGCTCTTCGCGCCGGTGCACACGCCCGAGCTCGAGATCATGAAGCAGATGCTCAAGGGCGAGCACGAGGTCTTCTTCGCCATCTTCACCTTCGCCGGCTCCTCCGGGATCGACGACACCATGCTCGCGCTCGCGCGCGGCGGATGACCGTTACGGGCGCGCTCGACCGCGGCCAGGCGGCCCAGGGCTGGGCCGCGCCGAAGACGCTGAGCGACCCAGAGCATCAGCCTCTTCCAGCCGACGAAGACCTCCGGCGTCCGCAAGCTCCACCACAAGCTGATGGTGATCGACGAGCGAATCGTCGTCGCCGGCAGCTTCAACTACACCGAGCCCGCCAACGACTACAACGACGAGAACATCTTCGTCCTCGGGATCGGTCGACCGGTCAGCCACGGCGTCACGGTCGACGCCGCAGCCCGACCGAGCGAGCTCGCCCGCGCACATGAAGGCCGAGATCCAGCGGATCATCGCGGAGCTCAGCGAGCCGTACGTTCCGTAGGCGATGACCTCGGTCTCAGCCTCTTTGCGGCACGGCGCCCGCGTAGGTGCCGAGGAGCCGGGTGAACGTCGCATGCCGGCTCAGCTCCGCGAGCGCGTCGACCATCTCCGGCATGTGGGCCGGGCGCCTGGACGTCGGCGAGAAGACGTACTCCCACGGGGCGCCCGGCCCGTGGTCGTGACTCGAGCTTCGTCAGGTTCAGGTGCCGCTCGGCGAGCGAGCCGAGGCAGCGGTAGAGCGAGCCGGCGACGTGACCGACTCCGAAGACGAGCGACGACTTGTCCGGCTCGGCGAGCGGAGAAGCGCGTCACGCGAGAGCGCGCCGAAGCGCGTGTAGTTGTCCGGGTACGTCTGGATCCGATCCGCGAGGACTTCCGAGCCCGTACAGCTCCGCCGCGCGCCGCGATGCGATCGCCGCCGTCCGCTCGAGCCGGTTCTCGGCGATCTGCTTTGCCGCACCTGCGGTGTTGTACTCGGCCCGCACGGTCACGTCGAGGGCGCTGAGGAACTCCTCGCACTGGGCGATCGCCTGCTGGATGCGAGACCACCTCGCCCAGTTCGTCGATCGTCGAGCCCGGCAGCGCGAGCAGTGAGTGGTCGACGCGCACGATCGTCTCTGCCGACGAGGTGGAGGCCGTGCCGCAGGAAGAGGTCGTAGGTCTCGTTGATGCTCCCCGCCTGCGAGTTGTCCATCGGCACGAGCCCCAGCGGCCGCGCGACCGACCTCGACCGCCTCGAACACCGTGCCGGATCGACGGTTGCGCGCCGATGCCCGCTTCGGGGAAGAGCGCGATCGCGCCCTGCTCGGAGTAGGCACCGGGCTCGCCCCTGGTATGCAACGACGTCCAAACGCTAGGGCAGGCTCGAAGATCTGCGACGGAAGACCCGAGAGCGGGATCCCGCCGTCCGGCCCGACGAGCCACGTGTCCTGCATGTAGAGGCAGTCGTGCGCCGTTCGTCCGCGATCGCGTGCGGGTGCATCGAGAAGACCATGTTCTCCGCCGAGCTCGGTCTCGACGCCCTCGCCGATCTTCGGATACTCGATCATCGTCATGCCGATCGAGTGGCCGGTGACGTGGCCGAGGTGGTAGCCGCGGTCGGTGAAGCCCTTCGAGACCGCGCGGTGGACGTCGTGCGCCGTCGCCCCGGGACGCAGCGCGCTCTGCGCGGCCTCGAAGTACTCGCTCGTAGGCCTCGAGCATCCGCTGCACCTCGGCGTTCGGCGCGCCGAGCGCCCGCGAGACCTCGACCCAGTGGCCGCCCGGCCCGGCGATCTCGAGCGACGGGATGCAGAAGTCGCCGAGGATCGTCTCGTCGCGCGCGATCGCGAACTCGGCGCCGACGAGCACCATGTTCATCGTCAGCCGGCCGCAGCCGCGCTCGACGAACAGCTCCTCGGCCGGCGCCAGCACCTCGGCCGCGGTCTGCGCCCGGGCGCGTACGCCTCGCGGAAGGCGTGGAAGCCGTCCGTGTTGATCCGGACGCTGTCGCGCACCGACTCGAGCTCCGTCGTCGCTCTTGACCGCGCGCGCGTGGTCGAACTCGACGTCCCACGGGACGAGCTCCGACGCGCCGGCGAGCGCGCGCGAAGTCGCGCGACGGTCATCACGTAGTCGAGCCCGTAGACGCCGACGCCGCTGCGCCGCGCAGCCGGTCGGCGAGCCAGTCGCCGGGCCGGTCGGCGAAGACCTGCTCCTCGATCCAGCGTCGTCCGTGCTCGCCGACGTAGCGCGCCTCGCTCGGGAAGACGATCGCCGGCTCGCCCTCGCGCGGCAGCAGGACGTAGGCGTAGCGGTGGACGATCTGGAAGCCGGAGAGGTAGGTGACCGCGCCCTCGAAGCCGGTGTACTCGCTGCCGCAGACGAGCGCGGCGTCGAGCCCGTCGCGCTCGAGCGCGGCGCGCACGTTCGCGTAGCGGCGCTCGATCTCGCTGCGTCACCACGACGCCTCCAGTCCCTTCACGAGCGCCCAGTATCGCCTCGTTGAGCGGCGTCGGCACGCCGTGCTCGCGCCCGAAGCGGACGATGCCGCCGTTCAGGTAGTCGATCTCCGTCGGCCGGCGCGCCTCGACGTCCTGGAGCATGCGACGCCTTGTGGTCGTAGGCGACCTCCGGCTGCGCGGCGTGGTCGATCAGGTCGCTCGGGATCGGCGTCGAGCTCGATGCCCTGCGCGGCGGCGACCGCCTTGCCCTCGTCGACGAGCCCGCGTGACGAGCGCGCGCAGGCTCGGGTCGCTCGCAGACGCGGCCGTGCGTCAGCCGCGTCAGCGCGCCGACGCGGGTTCGTGGCCGCGTTGAAGATCACCTTGCGCCACTGCGGGCCGCGCGCGTCGCTGACCGCCTCGGTCGGCATGCCCGGCGCGGGTGCACGCGTCGGCGAGGCGCTCGACCTCCTCGGAGTGGCGCCGGGCTCGGCTCGAACGGGCCGATCGTCGTGTCGCCCTTCACGTCCCACTGCACGTGGCCCGGCTCGAGCGAGCCGGCCGGCCGGGAAGGTCGTGCCGCGGATCACGCGCTCGACGTGCTCGGCGAGCGCCTCCTCGTTGCCGATCCCGTTCTGGACCGAGCGCGACCGCAGCCGTCGGCGAACGCGTGCCGCGGTCGCCGCGATCGCGGCCTCGGTGTGCATCGCCTTCGTCGCGACGATCCCGAAGTCGCAGGCGGGCAGCTCGCCGGCGTCGCGTCGTCGCGCGGACGCCGCCGACGACCTCGCCGGCGCCCGGAGAGCCGCAGGCCGTGCGCGTTGATCGCGTCGACGTGCTCGCGCGCGAGGTCGTACGCCCACACCTCGACGTCGTCGAGCTGGGCGAGGTTCGCGGCGAAGCAGCGAGCCGACCGCGCCGCAGCCGACGATGCACACCCTCACGCGCCGCCTCCGCCGCGCGCCGCGCCACGCCGGCAGCTCGCGCTCCGTCCGCGGTGATGCCCGAGGGACGCAGGATCAGCACGAGCGCCATGAGTCGCCGCCAGGATGACGAGCCGTGTACCCCGAGGGCAGGTCGAGCGTGTGGCCGAACGACGTGCACGCCCGTGCTCGGCCTGGCTCGAGGAACGAGTCGAGGCCGCTGATCGGCGAGCGCGCCGACGACCGCGCCCCAGAGGCTGGTGATGCCGCCGATCGACGAGCATCGCCAGCGTCAGGAAGCGTCAGCTCGAGGTAGACCTGCTCGGTCGTGATCGAGCCGAGCTGGTGCACGAGCAGCCCGCCGGCAAAGCCGGCCGAGCGCGCCGGAGAGCGTGAACGCCCAGAGCCGCTGCCGGTGGACGCTGCACGCCGACCGCCTGCGCCGCGGCCGGATCCTCGCGCGAGGCGCGCAGCTGCCGGCCCGAGGCGGCTGCGCTGGTAGGCGAAGGCGACGCGCGATCACGACCAGCGCGCCGAGCGTTCCCTGCAACGGCCCGGTCGACTCCGGCACCGAGCGAGAGCGTCGTCGCGCCGGGGCCGATCCTCGTCCACTCGCGGAGGATGTTGTGCGTGATCTCGAGCACGGCGAACGTGCGCGATTCCCGCCGCGCAGGCCCGAGAGCCGCATCAGCGGCAGGCCGACGAGGAACGCGAACGACGCCGCCGAGCGCGGCCGCGAGCAGGAGCGAGGGCACGTTTCCGATCGTGTGGTCGCGCAGAAGCGGGAAGAGCGTCGTGCAGCACGCCCTTCTTCGACTCGAGCGGGACCGTCATCACGCCCGGCGGCGAAGGCACCGACGGCGACGAAGCTGATCTGGCCGGAACGAGACCACGCCCGAGTTGCCGACGAAGACGTAGATCGCGACCACGATCGCGACCGAGACGAGCGCGTTCAGGAAGTAGACCTGGTTCGCGAGCGAGGCGGTGCGTCGCCACGAGGCCGACCGCGACCGACGCAGCGCCGAGGCCCGACGAGCAGCCGACGAGCGGCGTCGAGCGCAGCCGCGTCATACGCGATCGACGCGCCGCCCGCCGGCCCCAGGCGAAGAGCCCGGCCGGCCGCAGCAGCAGGACGAGGATCACGAGGGCGAAGAGCGACCGACGGCAGGTAGACCGTCTTGTCGGTCGGCAGCACGCCGTTGATCACGCCGGAGGCGAAGCCGATCGTGAAACCGCCGAGCGTCGCCGTCCAGAGGCGGTCGATCCCGCCGACGACGACGCCGACCAGCACGATGATCGTGTCGCTGCAGCGCGAAGTCCGGCGTGACCGAGCGGAACTGCACGGTCAGCATCACCGCGACCGCCGCGGCCAGCAGCGCCGGAGAGGACGACGGCGAACGCGGATCACGCGGTTCGCGCGCACGCCGAGCAGCCGGGCGGTGCGGAAGTCGCTGGCGGCGGCGCGCGTGTGCAGCCCGATCGTCGTCCGCGTCGAGCAGCAGCACGAGCAGCGAGCAGCGAGACGAGCGGCGACCGCGACCGAGACGAGCGTGATCTTCCGGATGTCGACGCCGTGCGATCGGTGACCGGCTGGTTGAGCGACGCGAGCGAGGCCGCCGACCTCGCCGAGCTGTGCCGTCGCGCAGGTCGACGATCAGCGCGATCGCCTGCAGCAGGAACGCGATCGCGAAGGTCGTCACGAGCATCACCGCCGGCGACTGCGCCTCGCAGCGGCCGGAAGACGACCACGTCCATCGCGAGCGAGAGCGCGACCACGACGCGCGAAGCAGGCCAGGATGCTCGCCCAGGTCGGCCAGCCCGACGGTGTAGGCCAGCGTGTACGCGCCGGCCATCACCAGCTGGCCGTAGGCGAAGTTGACGAGCCGCAGCACGCCGAAGACGAGGCCGATCCCGACGGCCATCAGCGCGTAGATCGCGCCCAGCCCGACCGCGTCGGACAGGGTCTGGAAGTCAGGGAAGTGGAGGGCGGCGAGGATCACGAGGCGAGGTAGGCGGCGACGATCTTGTCGGGATTCGTGGCGTCGGCGGGGCCGAGGGTCAGACGCAGCTCCCCGCGACGAGCACGTGCGTCCGGTCGGCCAGGGCGACGGTGTGCGGGCGCGCTGCTCGACGAGCAGGGATGGTCACGCCCCGCTCGCGGATCCTTCGCAGTGCGTGGAAGACCTCGTCGACCGGCACGCGGCGCGAGGCCCAGCGACGGCTCGTCGAGGAGCAACACGTCCGGCTTGGCCACGAGCGCCCGCCCGATCGCCAGCTGCCGCTGTTGCCCTCCCGAGAGCACGCCGGCCGACCGGCGCCGGAACTCCTTCAGCATCGGGAAGAGGTCGTAGGCCCGCGCGAGCGGGATAGCCGCCCCTGTGGTCGCGGTTGGCCGCGAGCCCCAGTCGCAGGTTCTCCTCGACGGTGAAGTCGCCGAAGATGCGGCGGCCTCGGCACGAGCGCGACACCGCGCTGTGCGATCGACTCCGGGAGCGTCCGCGCACGGAGCGCCCGCGCAGCCGGATCGCGCCGGCGTGGGCCGGGACGGCGCCCATGATCGCGTGGAGCGTGGTCGACTTGCCGGCGCCGTTCGGGGCCGATCAGCCCGACGATCTCGCCCGGGCCGACCTGAGCGCAGACGTCGCGGCACCGGCGGCCACGGTGCCGTAGCGCGACCTCGAGGCCCTCGAGCTCGAGCACGGGGTCAGGCATCGGCGGACTCGACCGCGGTCTCGCCGAGGTAGGCGGCCGCGACGTCGAGGTTGCCGCGGATCTCCTCGGGCGTCCCGACGGCGAGCGTGCGGCCCTGGTCGAGCACGTGGATCCGGTCGCAGACGCCCATCACGAGCGCCATGTTGTGGTCGATCAGGAGAACGCCGGCCTCGATGGTCGTCGCGCACCGAGCGCACGACCTCCGCGAACTCGGGCACCTCCGCCTCGGGCAGCCCCGCCGGCAGGCTCGTCCATCAGCACGAAGCGACGGCTGCGGTCGCGAGCGCGCCGGGCCACTCCGAGCCGCCGCTCGTCCCCTGGGCGAGCGAGCCCGCCGGGCTGGTCGGCCACGCGGCGCAGGCGCCAGCAGGTCGAGCAGCTCGTCCGCGCGCCGGCCGCGCCTCACGCGGACCCGCTCCGACGCCGAGCGCCGCGACCTCCGACGTTCTCGCGCACGGAGAGGTCGCGGAACGACCGGCTGTGCTGGAAGCGTGCTGGCGATCCCGCTCGCGCGCGCCGGTGCGGCTCCAGCGCGTGATCGCTCGCCCTGCGAGCTCGACCGAGCCTTCGTCGGGAAGTCGAAGCCCGTGATCACGTTCACGAGCGTCGACTTGCCTGCGCCGTTCGGGCCGATCAGCCCGACGACCTCGTGCCGGTGCAGCTCGAGCGAGACGTCCTGCAGCGCCTGCACGCCCTCGAAAGAGCGTGAGACGGAGGAGGCCCGAAGTGTCTCTCCGGGCCTCCTCTGCTGTCTTGCCGCGAGCGCCGTCCGCGGCACGCTCGCGCCAGGCTGAGGGAGCTTCGGGACGACCTTCGCCGTCACCGGGCCCACATAGGACGCCTTGTTGTCTCTGGATCTTGATCACGCGGTACTGCCGACCGAAGACGGTGTGCAGCTTCGGCGAGAAGCTGATCTTCCGCCGAGCACCGGGACGCCGGTGGAACTTCTCGAGCTGGGCCGCGAGCGCGGAGCCCTTGAGCGAGCCGTGGGCCCGCTTGATCGCGATGGCGACGCCGTCGATCGCGTCCGCACCGCCGAGGAACCCGCCCGTGCCGGGAGTCGCGCCGGCCTGCCTTGAGCGAGGCGATCATCTTGCGCACGTCCTTGCTCGGGTCGTCGCCGAACGACCGACGCGAACGTGACGAAGTAGTAGTTCGTCACCTTCGGGCTGACGTGTTCCAGTAGGTCCCGTCACCGGCCCAGGAGTTGAGGATCGGTGTGTTGTTGTCGCAGCGAGCGGAAGCCGGACACGAACGCCGGCAGCTCGCCGAACGCCGTCGAGGTCACGTAGACCGCAGCCTTGTGCGAGTTCAGCCGGCTGACGGCGGTGCTGACGTTGTTCGCGCCGGTGGCGTAGCTCTCGCGGTCGACCACCTTCCCGCCGAGCTGGCGTGAAGCGCTTGTCGAACGCCTGCACGACGTTCTTGAAGTAGACGAGCAGCGTGTTTCGTCGCCGAGGCCGGCCGTCTTCCAGCCCGCGCTTGATGGCGTACTGCGCCATCGCCGACCCCTCGTCCTGAGCGACGTTGCCGAAGCTGAACGCGCAGCTTGCCCTGCTTGCTGAAGCGCTTCGGCCCCATCTGGTCGGTGCCGATGCATGGAGCGATCGCGAGCTTCCGCGGCTTGATCGTCTCCTGCACGACCGGCGTGGCGAAGTCCGACGTCGCACGTCATGAACGATGAGTGCGCGCCGCCTCGCCGCAGCAGGCTGAGCGCGCACGACTTCGCCCTCGCGGCGTTGTTGTTCTGCGTGTCGCAGGTCTTGATCCACGAACTTACGGCCGTCCACGCCGCCCTTCGCGTTGATCTGCTTGATGCGGATCTTCGCGGCCGCGAGAGCGGGGTTGTCGAACGGCGCCATCTGCCCCTGTCAGGTCGTAACGCCCAGCCGATCACGATCGGCTTCTTCGCCGAAGGGGCGGCGTTCCCCGGTGGTCGCCGCGAGAGCGGCGATCGCCACAGCTATGCCAAGGAGCACTACGAGAGCACTCCATCTAGTCGCACGTCTCACTGAACCCCTCCTCGATGAGAAACCCGGTCGCCAACAGGATATTCGAGTCGTCGCCGGGGTAGGCGGTCAATCGGGCTCCCACGAGGCCTCGCGCGCCTTCACGAGCCGGTAGAGCGGCGGTGTGCAGCGGAACCGCCACGCCGAGTCGGTCGCGCCTCCGCGCACCAGTGCTCCGGTGATGTGGTCGATCTCGGTCGGCCGGTGAGCCTCGACGTCCTCCAGCATGGACGGGTAGTGGCGGCTCCCACGCTGCGTCGCGAGGACGTTCATCTCCCACGGGTCCTCGTGCAGCTCGACCTCCGGCCGCCGCGGCCACCCGCTTGCCCTCGTCCATGAGGTCGCGTGGACGAGGTACCCGAGATCGCTGAGCTGCCTCGCGTGCGGCGAAATGGGGATCGTGCGGAAGGCCGGTCAGCGCCGCCACCGCGTTCACCGTCGCGTTGAAGATCAGCTTCGACCACTGTGCCGGCCGCAGGTCGCGGAAGGCCTGCGCCTTGAGACCGGACTCGACGATCAGCGCGCGCCGTCTCCTCGACCAGCTCGTACGGCGTGTCGCCGTAGGGGCCGAGCCACGTCTCGGTGTCGAGGATGTACTCGACGCGGGTGTCCGCGTGGCGCGTGCCGCTCATGAACGTGACCGCGGAGATGACGCGCCTGCCCGGGGAAGGACGTCCTCGGCTCCGAGCCCGTTCTGGACGGTCATCACCGCGGTGGCCGGCCAGTGGCCCTCGAGCCGCGCGGCCGCCGAGGCGAGCTCCGTGCGCCTTCGTGGCCACGATCGCGAGCTCGGGCTCGGGCAGCTCGGCCGGGTCGGTCGCCGCCACGACGCGCGAGGTGAAGGCGTGCCGGCCGGAGACCGTCAGGCCCTGCTCGTTGAGCGCGCGCGCGTGCTCCTCGCGGCGGCACAGCACCGAGACCTCGCAGACGCGGCGAGATGGCCGGCGTAGAGGCTGCCGATCACGCCGGCGCCGACTACGCAGACGCGCTCGATACCGCCCTCCGCAGCTGCTGCACCCCGCGCGCGGCGAGCTCTCGCGGGTCCTCCTGCCAGAGCGATCCGTGCGAGCTCCGGCGTCGGAGAAGATCTCCAGGTCGTAGAAGCCGTCCCAGCGGCAGGGCCTCGAGGATCGGCGCGAAGTCGACGACGCCGTCGCCCGGGAGCACGCGGTCGTTCGTGTTGCGGGTCGGCTCGCGCCGGTCGGCCACGTGCACGCCGCGGATGCGCGTCGCGGTAGCGCTCGATCTCCTCGAGCGGCTCGCTCCAGAGCTGCCACGTGTCGTACATCAGGCCGACGTCGGCGCCGCGCCTCGTCGATCAGGTCTTGGGCCTCGGCCAGCGAGCTGGCGACCGACCAGAAGTGTGCGAACTCGCGCTGGGTCGGCTCGAGCGCGACCGGCACGCCCTGGGCGCTGCCCTCCTCGGCGATCGCGCGGATGCCCTCGACGATGGTCTCGCGGTCGTCGCCCGGGCCGGTGAGAAAGAGCACGCACTCGGGCTCGAAGGGAGCGAGCCGGCGGACGGCGGCCCGGATCGCCTCGATCCGCTCGGCCGGATCGGCAGGGCCCTCCATCAGCGGCAGCGGCAGGATCGAGGGCACGGCCGGAACGGCTGCGGCGGCGCGCCAGCCCGCTGGCGCGAAAGCGCTCGAGCGAGTCGTCGCCGAGCTTCATCTCCCAGATCCCGATCCCGTCCGGCGCCGGCCGCCGGTAGGCGTCGAGGTCGTCCGCGAACGACTGGCTCGACGGTCGTGATCTGCGAGATCGAGAGCTTCACCAGGCGCAGCCGCCTGCGCAGGCAGCCGTTTGCGCGACCAACGTCCCCGAGCCGGCGCCGAGGCCCGGCCCTGGATGGGTGCTCGCGCCGATGTGCCAGAGGCCGCTCGACCGGCGTCGAGTGCCCGGGCTGCGCCGGGAACGGGCGCCAGAGCAGGTTCTGGTCGAGCGGCGAGCGAGCCCGAGTACGGATCGCCGTGGTGCAGGTTCACGTTCGCCGCCTGCAGGTCGGCCGGCGAGAGCGTGACCCGCTTGCGCAGCGCCGACTCGAGGTTCGGGACGTGCCTGGCGATCCGCGCCTGGATCCGGTCGGCGTAGCGCTCGCGCAGCTCCTCGGTCCAGGTGCCGTCGCCGGGGTCGAGCTCGCCGGCGGCGTCGCCCTTCACGTGCCAGGGCAGCTCCTGCAGCTGGATCCAGAGGAGCCCGGCGCCGTCGGGCGCGCGCGAGGAGTCCATCGTCAGCGGCTGTCCGACGACGACGGTCGCCTCGGCCGGAAGCAAGCCGCGCTCCGCCTCGTTGACCGCGCGCGAGACGCCGTCGAGGCCGGGCGTGAGGTGGACGATCGCCGTCTTGCCGAGACGCTCGTCGCCGTCCCAGCGCGGCGGCTCGGAGAGCGCGAAGTGGATCTGCATCTCGGAGCGGCCGTAGCGGAAGCGCTTGCGCCAGCTCCTCGTGGCCGTCGATCAGGCGGCCGTAGAGCTGGGTCGGCGTCACGTTGGCGATCACCGCACGCGAGGCCGCGACCTCCTCGCCGCCGGCGAGGCGCACACCGGTCGCCTCCCGTCGCGCACCAGCACGCGCTCGACGTCGCGGCCGGTCTCGCAGGTGCCGCCGTGATCCTCGATCAGCCGCACGAGCGCATCGACGAGCCGAGCGCCGCCGCCGCGCGGGATCGGCATCCCGCCCTCCTGCACCGCGACCCCGATCACCTGGGTCATGAAGCCCGAGGCCTGCCGCGTCGGGCCCGAGGCCGGTGTGCAGCACCCACGGCGCGAGCAGGCCGTGCGCCCGCTCGGAGGCGAAGGTCTGGGTCGAGCCAGTCGCGGCTGGAGACGAGCACGTTGCCGGTGAACCTCGACCGCGCCCTGCCGCCCGAGCCGCCGGCAGGCTCTTCAGCCCGAGGCCGAGCCCGTCCCGCGACCACAGCTCGGTGCCGAGCACGCCGAAGGCGAGGTCGGCGGTCGGGAAGAAGCGACTCGACGGCGCCCGCGCCACTCCGGCGCCCGAGCTCGGCGACGTTCGCCTCGGTCGAGCGCAGCAGGAAGGCGGCCTCGCCGTCCGGGAAGAGCGTGGCCGTCGGGTAGTCGGTGTTCAGGTACTCGAGCCCCCGGGCGCCGAGCTCGTCGCCGAGCTCGGCGTGGCCGCGCCGCCGACCCAGAGCGGATGCCAGGCGCTGAAGACGTCGTGCAGGTAGCCGGGCTCGGTGATCTCGGCGGTGCGGATCGCGCCGCCGAGCTCGTCCTCGCGCTCCAGCACGCGCACACGCCAGCCGCCGCGCGCGAGCAGCGCCGCGCAGGCGAGCGAGTTGATGCCGCTGCCGACGACGACGGCGTCGAGATCAGCCACCGGCGAGCTCCCGGAACTCGTCGTCGGTGACGAGCCCGCGCTTGCGGGTTCCGAGCTCCTTCACCTTCGCCAGCACCTCCGCGCGCCGCTCCTCGGGCACGTCCAGCCCGAGCTCCTCGGCCTTGATCCGGATCGAGTCGAGCCCACTCTTCTTGCCGAGCACGATCCCGCGCTCGGCGCGCGACGAGCTCGGAGGAGTAGGGCTCGATCGAGGGCGGGTCGTGGAACTGGCTCGCGACGGCGCCGCTCTCGCGCCGGAAGAGCGTCCTCGCCCGTCACCGGCTTCCAGGGCTCGAGCGCGTAGCCCGAGAGCTCGCTCACGCGCTCGGAGACCTCGCGAATCCGCTCGAGCCGGAGGTTCGACTCGACGCCGTACAGCGCGTCGCAACGTGAGCGCCACCTCGCCGAGGTTCGCGTTGCCCGCCCGCTCCCCCATGCCGTTGATCGTCCCGTGCACCCAGCGCGCGCCCGCCCGCACGGCGGCGACCGCCGCCGCCGTCGCGAGGCCGAAGTCGTTGTGCCCGTGGAAGTGCACGGGCACGTCGGGCCCGACCCACTCGACGGTGCGGCCGACGAGGTCGGCGACGCGCCTCGGGCGAGGCGATCCCGAGCGTGTCCGACGACCGCGACCTCCTTCGCGCCCGCCTCGACCGCCGCACCGGTAGACCTGCTCGTAGAACGTCCGGCTCGCGCGCGCGTCGAGTCGACGCCGAAGAACGCCGCGTGGATCCCGTGCTCCGCCGCGAAGCGCATCGCGTCCGGTGATCCGGTCGCAGCATCTTCTCGCGCGGAACGCCGATCGCCTCGAGCTTCAGGTCGGAGATCGGCGACTCGATCACGGAGGCTCGAACGCCGAGCTCGACGAGCGCTCTCCAGATCGGCGGGCACGGCGCGCGAGAAGCCCCAGATCTCGGCGCGCAGGCCCGCGTCCGAGATCAGCCGGACGGCGTCCCAGTCGTCCTGGGAGACGCGTGGAAAGCCCGCCTCGATGCGGTCGATCCCGAGGTCGTCCAGCAGACGGGCGATCTCCAGCTTCTGCTCGGGGTCGAGCACCACGCCGACCGTCTGTTCGCCGTCGCGAAGGGTCGTGTCGTAGAGGCCGACCGAGCCGCCGAGCCCGTACGGATCGTTGAGCTCGCCGGTCCAGATCATCCGCAGACAACCCCGTCAGGGAAGGAGGAGAGCTTCTCGGCGCCGTTCGGCGCTGACGAGGAAGTTGTCCTCGACGCGGAGGCCGCCGCCGCCCTCCCAGTAGATCCCGGGCTCGATCGCGAGCACCATGCCCTCCTCGATCGTCCCCCGCCGGCCTGGTGCGCGTAGGGCGGTTCGTGCGCGCGGGCGCCGACGCCGTGCGCACACGGGGTGGCTCGGCTGACCGGGGTAGCCCGCGTCGGCGATGCCTTCGCGAACGGTCGATCGAGCTCCGCGAGGCTCGCTCCCGGCCGACAGTGCTCGATCGCGCCGTTCGTAGACCGCGAGCAGCCGGCGCTCGAGCTCGGCGTACTCCGGGTCGCAGCTCGCCCGGGCAGAGGTTCTTGGTGTGGTCGCACCAGTAGCCGTCGGCGCAGACCCAGATCTCGAACAGCGTCGGCTCGTCCTCCTGCACCGGCAGGTCGCCGGTCGCGGTGAACGTCTTGATCCCAGGCCCCGACCAGACGAGCGAGAACCCGAGTGCCAACTCGACCCTCCCTTCCAGCCGGTGCCTGCGCCGTGGACGAAGCCTCCCAGAGCGCGGCGGCGTCGCGACTCCTTCATGCCGGGGCGGAGATGCTCGCGCGCGTACTCCATCGCGGCCGCTGCGATCTCGTTGGCGAGGCGCATGCGCTCGAGCTCCTGGTCGGTCTTGACCGCTCGCGCCCGCGCGAGCAGCGGCGTCGCGTCGGCCTGCGCCCGGGAAGCCCTCGAACCAGTCGTGCCGTGAACGTGGTCGGCTCGCCGACCATGCGGTCGGATGCCTGCGTGCCCAGCGAGAGCTCGAGGCCGACGCGGCCGTGACCGCGCGCTGCCTCCTGGGCCAGCTCGAGCGTGCGGGCGGCGGGCGGCCGCGGGTCGTCGTCGGCGTACCCGCGGAGGAAGCGAACGTCGGTCCGTCCAGGCATCGCGCTCGGCGTCTTCCGCGGAGGCCTCGAGGCAGATCGAGCGTCGGCTCGCCCTCGCGCGGGAAGACGGCGGCGTCGTAGCCCTTCATCGGCCAGAAGTTGGTCAGGTAGAGGACGTTGTCGGGAGCGCGCACGACCAGGGCGTCGAGCCCCTCCTCTTCCATGAGCGCGCGCACCCGTTCGAGCTTCAGGCTCGTCACGGGGCCAGCTCACGACACCGTCACGCTATCGGCGCACCTCCGAGTCGCAGACACGTGCGCGTTTCGCGGGTACCGTCGACCGTCGAGGGAGGCGGGTGTCGAAAGCCCCACCCAGGGTGGGGGCATGGAGTGTCGCGCGCGAGCGGCACCGTCACCAGTGGACGCGCCGGGGGCCGGTTCGCCGTGGGCCTCCTGCCACGAGACGACCGGGTTGCGCAGCACGCCGATCCGCTCGATCTCAGCCTCCATCACGTCGCCCGGCTTGAGGTAGAGCGAGGCCGGGTCGTCGCTGAAGCCGGCCACGCCGCTGACCGTGCCCGGTCGAGACCACGTCGCCCGCCGAGTAGCCGAGCGCCGAGTAGTGGCTGAGGATCTCCGGGATCGTCACGGACATGTTCTCGAGTGCGAGATCTGCCGCGGCTCGCCGTTGCACGCGCAGCTCCATCGCCAGGTCGTGCGGATCCGGGATCTCGTCCGGGGTCACGATCCACGGCCCGAGCGGGCAGAAGGTGTCGATCGCCTTGCAGAACGAGAAGACGCCGGAGCGCATCTCCCGCCGCTGGATGTCGCGCGCGGTGATGTCGTTGAAGATCACGTAGCCGCCGATGTAGTCGGCCGCCTCCTCCGGCCGAAAACCACTTGCCGGCCTTGCGGATCACAACCGCCAGCTCGAGCTCGTAGTCGAGCTCCTCGGTCAGGTGCTCCGGATAGACGACGGGGTCGTCCGGCCCGATGATCGCGTCGACGTTCTGGAAGAACACGATCCACGGCGCGATCTCGTGCGACCAGGCGACGTTCTTCGACTCGTCCTCGTGCTCGCGGAAGTTGCCGGCCGTGTGAAAGAACTTCTTCGGCACGATCGGCGCCCGCAGGCGCACGTCCTCGAGCGCGACCTCGCGGCCCGTTGCCCGCGGCGCCCTCCGCGCTCGAAGTACTCGCGCATCGACGGCACGTCGAGCTCGACCACGCGGTCGTCGCGGAGCTCGCCGACCAACCCGTCGTCGAAGGTGACGAGCCTCATGCCACCCCACAGACGCGTTGTGCCGCCAGCGCGTAGACGTGCGCCATCCGGACGAGCCCCTCGATCTCGAGGTTCTCGCCGTACTCAGTGTCGAGCAGCCCCGTCGAGGTGCCGTAGTTGACGGTCGGCACGCCGTAGCGGGTCAGCGCCGAGGCATCCGAGAACCAGCGCGTCACGTCGCGCTCCGGGCGGGGACGCCGAAGACCTCGGCATGGCTCTCGTCGATGGCCGCCACGAGTGGATGATCCTCCGCGATCTCCGCACCCGGCGCCGTCACGTAGACCTCGCCCTCGACGCCGTAGTCGGGGAACCGCCTCCGCGAGCTCTCGAACCAGCGTCCAGCACTTCCCGCCGCGCGACCGGCATCGGCTTCGTCGGCGGCACGCGCACGTCGAGAAAGAGGTCGGTCCGGTGCGGCGTGCGCGACACTCGCCAGCCGAAGCCACCCTGGAGCGCGCCGATATTGACGATCGCCTTGGCGCCGCGATACGAGTTCTCGGGATCGTCCTCCCATAGGCGGAACCCACTCCAGCACCGCGTCGAGCACCTCCCGCATGCGGAGGATCGAGTTCTGGTCGCGCTTGCCCTCGCTGAACGCCGTGTGGATGAAGTTGCCCTGCGTCGAGATCCGCAGCCAGAGCGAGCCGAAGTGGCCGAGCACGACCTTTCCTCGGTCGGCTCGCCCAGGATGCACATGTCCGCCAGCCCGCCGTGCGTGACGAGGTGGCGGGTGCCGGTTGCATAGCCGCGGTACTCGGCGCCCTGCGCGTCCCCGTACTGCGCCTTCTCGATCTCGCCGCAGACCGCCGCCACCAGGAGATCGCCCTTCAGCGCGACTCCTGCGTCGCGCAGCGCGCGCACCGCCTCGACGTAGCAGGCGAGCGCGCCCTTCATGTTCGAGATGCCGAGCCCATAGAGACGCTCCTCGCGGACGAACGGCTCGGGCTGGAACCCCGGGACGTGCGCCAGCCACGGCTCGCGGCCGGAGTACGAGGTGTCCATGTGCCCGTTGAACATCAGCGCCGGCCCTCCGCCCGCGCCGGCGAGCGTCCCGAGCACGTTCGCCCGGCCCTCCTCGACCTGCTGCCACTGCACCTGCAGGCCGAGCTCCTCGAACGTCTGGGCGACGAACCGCGCCATCTCCTCCTCGCTCCCGGTGAAGCTGGGGATCGAGATCGCCTTGCTCGCCCAGTCGACGAGCCGGTCGCGGTCGATCGCGAGCGCCATCAGCGCACGCGGCGGCAGGACCTGCTCGCCGAAGAGCCGAATCTGCTCGTGCCGCCGGTCGCCCCAGAGCTCGAGCATGACGTGGGTGCAGCCGGCCTCGCTTGTACTCCTCGATCGCCGCGATGCAGTCGTCGGGCGTGCCGGCGATCGGCTTGCACTTCGTCCAGCAGCGCGTCCGTGACCTCCGCCTTGGCCGCGAGCCGCCCGCCCCGCTCCATCGCCTCGGCGACCGGCCTGATCTCGTCCTGCTCGATCCCGGCCAGGTCGAGCAGCGTGTCCGCCGAGCCCTGGATGTTCTGCACCTTGTTCGCCGAGGTACATGCCGGCAATCTCGCGCGCGCCGTCACGGCCGGCGTCGCGGTCGGACTCGTGGATCGAGGCGACGATCGTGCAGCCGATGTCGATGTCGCGCCCGACGTTCTCGCGCGTGTAGCCGACGAAGGGCGGAGTGGTGATCGACGGCGTCAGGCAGCCGTCGCCGATCTCCCCGGCGAGCGCCTGCATCTTCGGCGCCGTCGCCGGCGACGTAGACCGGCGGCACCTCGCGCGGCGACTCGGCCTCCGGCGTCGAGCGCCGGGCACCGACGCGCTCCACGTCGAGCCGCTGTACTCGAAGGCCCTGCCGCCGAGCACGCCGCGCACGATCTCGACGGCGTCCCGCATCGGCCCGAGGGTCTTGTTCGTCTGCATCTGCGCGTTGTTCAGGAAGATCTTCGAGGTCCCGAAGCCGAGCAGGAACCGGCCCGGCCCCGCCGCCTCCTGCACCACGCGGGCGTCCATCGCCGCCTGCACCGGGTGGCGCGTGAACGGGGAGATGATCCCCAGCCGATCGTCAGCCGCTTCGTCTCGCGGGCGATGACCGCAGAGGTGACGGTCGAGGAGCGCGCCTCCATCTGATGCTTGCGCCACCACGGGTAGGCCTCGGCGAGCCAGATCGTGTCCATCCCGGCCTCGTCCATCGCGCGCGCGGAGGGCCACCATCTCGTCGAGCGGCTCCATGGTCAGCTGCATGACCCCGATCCGAAACGGCTGCGGCACCGGTTAGGCCTCGGGGGCCGGCGCGCCGCGGGCCTTCTTCACCTGCTCGTCGAGCGCGGCGAGGACGTTCTGAACCTGCTGATTGACGATCGGCTGGAGCACGCGCTGGCCCATCGAGCCGACCGGGCCGGCGATGCGCACGTCCGCCTCCCAGTCCATCTTCGTCCCCCCGCCGTCCTCGCTGAGGTTGAAGGCGGTGTTCATGCTCAGGATCGCACCGACGCCGTTGCCCTTGATCGCGAGTCGCGCGAACTCCGGCTCCCGCTCCTCGGTCTTCTCCATGTCCATCGCTCATGCCGAGCGCGCCGAGCCCGAGCGGGATCTCTTACGTTCGCACGCCAGTGGTGCTCGTCCTGGACGTCGAAGCTCTCGACGCCCGGCATCATCGCCGCCATCGCGGCCGGGTCGTTGAGCACGCGCCAGACCGCTTCGCGCGGCGCGGCGAACGCCCGCTCGCCCTCGACCTTCATCGCGCCTCCACGCTGACCCGCTCCCGGCTGCGCCTCCGGGTCGAGAGCAGCTCCCAGACGCGGTGGTACGGGTTGCAGCTGTCGTGGACGATCGGCTTCCCGCGGGAGCTCGAGCGCGTCCTGCAGCGCCGCGCAGACCGCGTGGATCCCGGCACCGCCGCCCTCGCCCATCCCCTTCGTGCCCAGGCGTCGTGAACGGAGACGGGCTCTCGATGTTGCCGGTCGCGAGCGGCGGCATGTCGAGCGCGTGCGGCACGTGGTAGTCGTAGAAGTTGGGCGTGAGCAGGTTGCCGTCCTCGTCGTAGGTGAAGCGTCTCGTGCGTCGCGGCGCCCAGCGCCTGCGCCGTGGCGCCCATCACCTGGCCCTCGACCACCTGGCGGGTTGATCCGCTTGCCGCAGTCGTCCACGGCCGCGTAGTCGACGATCTCGTACACGCCGGTCTCCGGATCGACCTCGACGACGGCGACGTGCACCTGCGCCGCGTAGGTGAGCGTCAGGTTGCCGAACTTGCGCTCGACGTCCGGCGGGTCGAACGGCGGCCGGTAGACGTAGCGGCAGTTGAGCGTCACGTCGAGGTCTTCCGGGAGGCCCGGCGTTGTTCGCGTTGATGATCGCCCCGAGCGCCATGAACGGCAGCGCCGCCTCCGGGTTGGCCTTCATGCGCGCCTGGCCCTCGGCGAGCTCGATGTCGTCCTCCGCACAACCGAGCACGACCGAGGCGAGCTTGCGCATCTCCGCCGGCGAGCATCTCGGTCGCGCCCTTGACCGCGCCGAGGCCGGTGACCGCGAACTGGCTCGCGTAGGTGCCCGAGAAGCCGGCGTGCGAGTTCCAGTACGAGTCGTGCCCGGCCCGCACGTTCACGTCGTCGACCGAGCAGCCGAGGATGTCGGCGACGACCTGCGAGCGCCGTCGTCTCGTGGCTCTGGCCCTGCGGGGTCGTGCCGAGCGTGACCACGATCTCGCCGAAGATGTCGAGCTTCACCGTCGCGACCTCGTTGTTGCCGGAGAACTGGAGCTCCGGGTTGATCAGCCGCGACTGGCCGAAGTTGTTCGTGCCGGAGTCGAGCGTCGAGCCGATGCCGAGGCCCGAGCAGCCTGCCGCGCGCTCTCGGCGTCCGCCCGCTTGCGACTCGAGCTCGTCGTGCCCGATCAGCTCGAGCGCGAGGTCGAGCATCTTCGCGTAGTCGCCGGAGTCGTAGACGCAGCCGTTCGGCGTCTCGTAGGGCATCTCCTCGGCCTTGATGTAGTTGCGCTTGCGCACCTCGACCGGGTCGAGTCCGAGCTCGTGCGGCCACGATGTCGATCACGCGCTCGGTGAACCAGAGGTGCTGCATGCGCGAGTAGCCGCGGTTCGGCGAGACCGGCGCCTTGTTCGTCACGACCTGCTTGAAGTCGACGCCGGATGTTCCGCCAGCGGTACATCCCGGGCGTCACCTGGGCCCAGATCACGCCGCCGAGCGGCTCGTAGCGCAGCCACGCGCCCGCGTCGTCGAGCGCGGTCGTGCGGAAGCCGAGCAGCGTGCCGTCCTCCTTGACCGCGACCTCGGTGTCCTGGAACCAGCGCTCGTTCCCGTGCGACATCGAGAGGTGGAAGTCGGTGCGCCACTCGGTCCACTGCACCGGGCGGCCGCAGCTTGCGCGCGAGCAGGCAGCAGGCGACGAGCTGCGGGTGCGAGGTGATCTTGTTGCCGAAGCCGCCGCCGATGTCCTGCGTGACGAAGCGGAGCTTGTCGAGCCCGACCCGCATCGCCGGGCCCATCATGATCGCCGCGAACCCGGGGAACTGGTTGTTCGTGATGATCGTCCACTGGCCCGTGCCCCGGTTGAACTCGACGAGCGCACCGTTGCACTCGAGCGGCGTCGAGTTGAAGCGGTCGAAGTGGAGCTCGGAGATCTTCACCACGCGGTCGGCCTCCGCGAAGGCCTGCGTCGAGGTCGCCCCACTCGTAGACGCCCTCCCAGGTCAGGTTCGTCCCGGCGCTCGTCGTGCAGGACCGGCGCGTCGTCGGTCAGCGCTTCCCGCGCGTCAGTGATCACGGGCAGCGGCTCGTAGTCGACCTCGACGAGCTCGGCGGCGTCGCGGGCGGTCTCGCGCGTGCTGGCCACCACCGCCGCGACCGGCTCGCCGACGAAGCGGGCCTTGCCGACGGCGAGGCAGAAGTCCTTCAGGTGCGCGCCCGGCGGCGAGGAGATCTGGAAGAACGGGTCGGTCAGCAGCGCGACCTCGTCTCCGGTCAGCGTGCCGAAGCACGCCCGGGTGCTCGAGCGCCTTCGAGACGTCGACCGAGCGGAGCTTCGCGTGGGCGTACGGCGAGCGGACGAAGTGGACGTAGCCCATGTTGTGCCGCTTGACGTCGTCGAAGAACACGCCCTCGCCCTGGACGAGCCGCTTGTCCTCCTTGCGCGGCACGTTCTGGCCCGCGAACCCCGGCTTCGTCTCCTGTTCCTCGACGACGATCGGCTCGGCGATCGGTGGTGCTCGCTCACTCTGCCGACCTCCTGGCCGGACGCGGCCTTGATCGCCTTGACGATGTTCCAGTAGCCGGTGCAGCGGCAGATGTTGCCCTGGATCGCCCTCGTGATCTCCTCGTCCGCACGGGCTCGGGCTCTCGCCGCAGCAGCGCGGTCGCGCTCATCAGCATCCCGGGCGTGCAGTAGCCGCACTGCAGCGCGTGGTGGTCGCTGAAGGCCTGCTGGAGCGCGTTCAGCTGCTCCTCCTGGCGAGCCCTCGACGGTCTCGATCGAGCGCGCCGTCGGCCTGGACCGCCAGGAGCATGCAGCTCTTGACGAGCGTCCCGTCGAAGATCACGCTGCAGGCACCGCAGTTGCCGGTGTCGCAGCCGACGTGCGTCCCGGTCAGGTCGAGGTCGTCGCGGATCAGGTGCATCGAGCAGGCGGCGCGCCTCGACCTCGCGCTCGTAGGTCGTGCCGTTGACCTCGACCGAGATCGTCCTCGACGTCTCGACGGCCTGTGCGCGCCGTTGCCTCCACTATTCCTCGCTCTCTTCGACGCCTGCTCGACGGCTCTCGCCGCGACCACCTCGGCGAGGTGGCGCCGGTAGTCGGCCGAGGCATGGACGTCTCCGGGCGGATCGAGACCCCGCGCTGCGCACCGCGCTCGTGCACTGCCTCGGCGTCGGCGGAGGCCGGGCTCGACGAGCTACCGGCACCGCCCCGACGCAGCCGAGCGCGACGCGGACGCTCGCCGTTGGCCGAGGCGGCCGCGTTGACGATGGCGTGCCGTCGACGCCGATCGGAACCGAGGCGAAACCCGTCGCTGCGGCCGGGCGGGATCGTGATCTTCGTCAGCAGCTCGCCGGGGCCCGACCGCCGTCATGTAGACGCCGAGGAAGAACTCCTCCGCCGGGACCGTCCGCTCGCCGTTCGGGCCCACGATCGTCATCTGAGCGCCGATCGCGACCATCAGCGGCGGCAGGTGGTTCGTCGGGTCGCTCGAGCAGACGTTGCCGCCGATCGTGCCGCGGTTGCGCACCTGCACGTCGGCGATCTGCGCGCAGACCTCGCCGAGGATCGGCCGGGCCCGCGCCTCCGGACGACGCGATCAGCTCGGTGTAGGTCGTCATCGGCGCCGAGCCTCGAGCGTCCCGTCGGAACCGAGCTCGATCCCCTTCAGCTCGCGGGATCCCGCTGAGGTCGACCAGCACGTCCGGCGCGGCCGCGCGGGCCTTCATGACGTTGATCAGGGTCTGTCCGCCGGCGAGGGCACGGGCGCCGAGGTGTTTCGCCGAGGACGCCGAGAGCCTGCTCGAGCGTCGCCGGCCGCGCGTACCCAACCTCGCTCAGCAGCATGGCGGCAATCGTATGCCTGAGCGCCTCCGCGGCTGCAAACACGTGCCGATCCGGACCAGCATCATTCGTGAGCGGCCGGCCCGGCCGAGGCAGCGGGTGTTACGCCGCCTCGGCCAGCTCGCCTTCGAGCTTCTCGAGCGCCTCGCGCTCGAGCTGGCGAACACGCTCGCGCGTGATGCCCGAGCTCCTTGCCGATCGCCTCGAGCGACGCGGCTCGCCGCCGACGCCGAAGCGGAGCTCGATGATCCGGCGCTCGCGCTCGGGCAGCGACGCGATCGCCTCGCCGGACCTCGCTGCGCCGCAGCGAGTCCACCGCCTCCTCCGTCGGGCTGTCTGCCGCCGGGTCGCCGAACAGGTCGCCGAGCTCGCCGTCGCTCCTCGGAGCCGACGGGCCGGTTGAGCGAGACGTTGGCCTGCGACCGCGTCGAGCGCCTCGTCGACGTGCAGCGAGCGAGAGCTCGTCGCTCCTCGGCCAGCTCCTCGCGGGTCGGCTTGCGGCCGAGCTTCGCCTCGAGCCGATCCGACTCGCGCGACGAGCTTCACGCGCCGCTCGTTGACGTGCGTCGGGATGCGGATCGTCGCCGACTGGTTCGAGATCGCCCGCTGGCAGGCCTGGCGAATCCACCAGGTGGCGTAGGTCGAGAACTTGTAGCCACGCCGCCAGTCGAACTTCTCGACGGCACGGTTCAGTCCGATCACGCCCTCCTGGACGAGGTCCAGCAGCGGCAGGTCCTGGCGCTGGTAGCGCTTGGCGATCGAGATCACCAGGCGCAGGTTCGAGTTGATCATGCGCTCCTTGGCCGCAGCGTCGCCGCGCTCGACGCGCTTGGCGAGGGCGACCTCCTCCGCCGCGGTGAGCAGCGGATAGCGGCCGGCCCGGTGCATGAACAGCGAGAGCGCGTCGGTCGGGGCGCGGCCGACCCGCGCGGGCTGCTGCGGCGACCGGCTCCTCGGGTGCGGCGACGACGATCTCGACCGCTCGGGCCTCGAGCTCGGCGCGCAGCTCCGACGAGCTCCTCCTCGTCGAGGTCGTGCCATCGAGCGCGAACGCCTCGAGGGCGGTCTCCTCGATCGAGCTCGTGCTCCTCGGCCTCCTCGAGGAACGCCGGTACAACAAGTTCAAGCGTGGTGCTCAGTTTCTTCCTCACTTCCTTCTAGTAGGAGGTGCTGGGTCGCAGAAGCCACCGCTTCCCGCCGGCACTTCTACAACGACCTGGTGACCCATCGTATTCCGAAATCTCGCGGTGTTTGCGAACTTCCGTCTTTAGCGCTCCTTGTATTCGGTCGAGCCGGTCCCTAGGTTTCCGCGTGCACCGAGCACGGACGCGAGTAGGTCGAAGCCGTCACCGAAGGTCGTACGCGGAGGTCGCAAGACCGAGGCGGAAAGTCAGCGGAGACGGTGGACGAAAGCGAGACCGGCTCGGTGAACCTTTTCAGGAGGCGAGTGCGCTGCCGATGGGCGGTGCGCACCGCTGCCGTGAGGGTGTCGATGTCGTAGGCGCCCTGGTGCCGGCGGCCGTTGACGAAGAACGTCGGCGTGCCGGAGACGCCGCTCAGGTCGGCGTCGTCGACGTCCGCGGCGATTCGCGCCGGCGTGCTCGTGTCGACGCAGGTCGTCGGTGAACCGGTCGACGTCGAGCCCGAGCTCGCCGGGCGTAGCTCGACCAGGTCCTTCGGCTCGAGCGCGTCCTGGTGGTCGAAGCAGAAGGTCGTGCATCTCCCAGAAGGCGCCCTGATCGGCCGCGGCCTCCGGCGGCCTCGGCCGCGAGCTGCGCCTGCGGGTGCACGTCCGACAGCGGCAGGTGCCGCCAGACGTAGCGCAGGTCGTTCCCGAACTCGTTCAGAAGCTCGCGCACGAACCGGCTCTGCCCGGCCGCAGAACGGGCACTCGAAGTCGCCGTACTCGACGAGCGTGACCGGCGCGTCGTCGGCGCCGCGGATGTGGTCGCGCTCGGGGTCGACCGTCGGCGGCGAGGTCGACGATCGACTCGGCCGTGCCGGGCGAACTGCGCGAGTCATGACCGCGGGCGGCAGGAGCGCGATCGCCGCGGAACAGCGAGCCAGGCGAGCACCGACGCGCCGAGCGGCCGCGCGTGAGAACGCCGAGCTTCGCCTCCTCGAGCTGCGGGCCGTCGAAGGCGAGCGTCGCGATCAGCATGCGAGACCGTGAAGCCGATCCCCGCCACCGCGCGCCGGCGACCCGCCCAGCCCGAGCCAGGTGGCCGGCAGCCGTCCGCCGCTCAGCCGCGCGGCCAGCCAGGAGGCTGCCGAGGATGCCGACCGGCTTGCCGACGACGTAGCCGAAGAAGATCCCGAGCGTGACCGGCGAGCGTGAGCGCGTCGCTCGAGCAGGCCGCCGATCGATCACGATCCCGGCGTTGGCGAGCGCGAACACCGGCACGATCACGTAGCTCGTCCACGGGTGCAAGATGCTGCTGCAGGCGCTCGTTGGGCGAGATGGCGAGATCCACGCCGAGTCGCGCCTCGCGCGCCAGCTCGGGCGTCGGCTGCTCGCGGAACCGCCGGAAGAGCTCCGTCGCCCGCTCGAGGTCGAGCCGCATCGCCGGGTAGGCGTAGGCCAGCAGGCCCATCGCCAGCCCGACGATTACCGGGATCGATCCCCGACTTGAGCAGCGCGACCCACATCGCGGAGCCGAAGCGCGACGTAGACCGCTGACCGCTGCACGCCCAGCCGCGCGGATCGCGAGCACGCCGCGCGAGGATCGCGAGCGCCACCAGCGAGGCGCTCGACGCTTGACCTGCTCGGTGTAGACGACCGCGATGACCACCAGCGGCGACGAGGTCGTCGACCACGACGATCGATGAGCAGGAACACGCGCAAGCCGGTCGGGTCGACGCGCGGCGCCGACGAGCGCGAGCACGCCGAGCGCGAAGGCGGTGTCGGTCGACATGGCGGCACCCCAGCCGTGAGCGCCGAGTGCCGCCGCGCGTTGAACGCCGAGGTAGATCGCGACCGGCACGGCCATACCGCCGAGCGCGGCGAGCACCGGCAGCGCGAACCGGCGCCGCTCGCGCAGCTCGCCGAGGTCGAACTCCGCGCCGCGCCTCGAGCCCGACGACGAAGAAGAAGAGCGTCATCAGACCCGCTGTTCACCCACTGGCGGAGGTCGAGCGAGATGCCGTGCTCCGCCGAGCTGGACCGAGAGCGTCGTCGTCCAGACCGACTCGTAGGAGCCGTGGTCGACGTTGGCCCAGACGAGCGCCGCGAGGCGTCGCCGCGAACAGGATCAGCGCGCCGCCGGTCTCGGTGCGCAGGTACTCGCGCACCGGTGCCGCCAGGTGTCGTGCCCAGGCCGTCCTGCCTGCGAGTGGGGCGGCTGCCTCTACCACTGCTGCATCGGACCAAAAATTCGCCGAGCCGGTTTCGCTTTCGTCCACCTCACCCGACTGACCTTCCGCTTCCGCGTACGGCCTTCCGGCTGGGCTTCGACCTACTCGCGCTCCGTGCTCGGCGCAAGCGGCAACCTAGCGGGAGCGACAGGGTCGGACAAAGGCCCCGCCAAAACGCGTTCGCGCTCTTTGCGAGCCTTTTTCTTTTAGCGTCTACGCGCCGCAGCCTTCGTCCTCCGGGCCCGTCGAGCGGCAGCTGGCAGAGCAGCGAGCCGAGCGTCTCCAGCTCCTCTTCCGAGAAGCGCCCGGCGAAGTGGCTCCGGATGCCTTCGACGTGCGTCGAAGAAGCCTGGCGCAGCTTCTCGTAGCCCTCGTCCGTGAGCAGCGCGTAGGTGACGCGCGCGTCGCTCGGGCACGAAGCCCGCTCGACGTAGCCGCAGCTGCTCGAGCCCTTCGAGCAGGCGCGTGATCCCCGACGGCGTCAGGAGCACGCTCTTCGCCAGGTCGACGCGGCGCATCATCCGCTCCGGCTCCTGGGCGAGGCGCAGCAGTACCTCGTAGTCGTTCAGCGTCAGTTCGTGAGCCCGACATGAGCTCGCCGTTGAAACGGCGCATCGCGGACGCGTGCGCGCGCAAGAGCGCGACCCAGCGCGCTGTTCCGGCGTGCTGGGCCGATTGTGGGTGTTTTTGCTTGAGTGCTCATTATTTGACAGCGCAACCTTATTTGGCTACTATTGTTGACGGCTCAAGCTATACCCGAAGGAAAGGAAGACAGAAATGTCAGCTACCGAAACGACAACGATCATCCCCGCCGGTACCTGGGCGATCGATCCGGTTCCACACGAGCGTCGGCTTCCAGGTCACCGACACGACCGAGGGCTTCAGCACCGCCAGCGGCCGCTTCACCGACGTCGAGGGCCGCTTCGAGGGCGGTGAGACGCCGGTGATTGCAGGCACGATCCGTGTCGCCGGCCTCCGCACCGACAACGCGCAGCGCGACGCGCACCTTCTCTCCCCGACTTCCTCGAGGCGGAGAAGTACCCCGAGATCCATTTCGTGTCGAAGTCCGTCGAGCCGCTCGATGCCGAGGCGCTTCGTCGTCCGTGGCGACCTGATCGTCAAGGACGCGCCTGTCGAAGTCGAGCTCGAGGGCAAGGTCCGCGGCGTCGGCCTCCGTGTCCAGACCGGCAACGAACAGCTCGTCGTCGATGCGCGCGGCGCATTCGCGTGGGGCCCGTTCACGGTCGAGGTCACCGCGGCCGTCACGGCCGTGAAGGAAGAGGCGTAACCGAGATGCGTCTCCTGGGACTCGCCGGCAGCCTCCGAGCAGGCTCTGCACAGCCGCGGCCTCCTGCGCGCCGCCGCACGAGCTGGCGCCCGCGGGCACGGTCTTCGAGGAGCACGACCTGCGAGGCCTGCCGTTCTACGACGGCGACCTCGAGGCTGCCGGCGATCCCGTCTCCGTCATCGAGCTCAAGGACGCGATTCGTCGCGCAGATGCGCTCGTGATCGCCAACTCGAATGCAACCGGGGCCTTCCCGGCGTCCTCAAGAACGCGATCGACTGGGCCTCCCGCCCGGCGCTCGCGTCTCCCGCTCGCAGGCAAGCCCGTGGCCATCATGGGCGCCACGACCGGCCTTCGCCGGCACGGCGCGCCCAGCAGCGCAACTGCGGGACGCGCTCGAGTTTCCGGGGGCGCTCGTGCTCCAGCAGCCCGAGGTGCTCGTCTCCGAGGGCATACCTCGCGCTTCGACGGGAACGGCGATCTCGTGGACGAGGAGGTCAGGGAGCAGATCGCCGAGCTGCTCGCGGCGCTCATCCGGGAGCCGGCTCCGGCCGCTGGTCTAGGAAGCCTTTCGCTGGAGACGAATCCGCAGGTCGAGGAACCCATGGGCGAGGTCGACGATCAGCGTCCGGAGGACGATCGTCGTCGGCGACGAAGGCCAGTATCGTGGTGATCGGCAGCAAGCGCGATCCGCGAGAACGATGCTCGCGTAGGACTTCGAGCTCCGAGGATTCGGCTATCTCCCGGCTCGCGGTCAAGGCGAAGTACGCTCGCCGCGTGAACACCGTCGGCGAGCTGATGACGAGCGAAGTTCTGACCGTCGCTCCGGAGGACACGATCGGCGAGACCGCGCAGAAGATGGTCGAGCTGGGTGTGAGCTCGGCGGTGGTCTCCTGACTACGGCCGCATGATCGGGATCGTCACCGAGACGCGACCTCACGCGCGCGGTCGCCGGCCGCGTGCACACTGAGCGAGGCACGAGTCCGCGAGTGGATGACCCCCGACCCGATCACGCTGACGAGGGATGCCGCACGCGAGCGAGGCGGCCGAGATCATGCTCGAGAACCGGTTCCGGCACATCCCGATCGTCGAGGACGACCGCACGATCAGGATCGTCAGCATCCGCGACGTGGCTCGCTGGAGCACCGAGGAGGACTAGACCAGCTCGAGCTGCCGATGGGCTTCGAGGCCCGAGACGCCGACGCCGACCAGGCGCAGCGCCCCGGGCGGTCGGCCAGCGCGCGGTCGAGACACGCGCAGGCGAGCTCCCAGATTCGCGTCGCGTCGTCGGTGCCGACCGGCAGCGAGATCGAACGCGACCGGATCGAGGAAGTCCGTGTAGCGGACAACTTCGTCGTGACGGTCCGGCCGGTCTGGCCGCCCAGCCGTTCGGCGACGAGCTCGGCCAGGCGGCGCAGCTCCTCCTGCAGCCGCTCCACCTCGGCTACGTCGCGCGGGAACGTCTCCTCCGCGCTGATCGAGACGGTCTCCGAGGTCAGATCGAGCCGCCGGGGTCGATCCCACAGGCCCGGTCGCGCAGGAGCGGCCCGAGCTTGCCTGGAAGCAGGCCGCGCAAGCCGGTCGTCCTCCAGCGCCGCGAGCGGCCCGATCGTCTCGATTCCGGGCCCGGCGGAGCCGCTTCTCCGGCTCGCGGGCCGACCCCGGGAGCCGCCGCACCGGTCGAACGGGGCGAGAAAGGCGGCTTCGCTGCCCGGCCGGGACGACCGTGATCCCACCGGGCTTGCGCCGGTCGCTCGCGATCTTCGAGACCACCTTGCAGGTGGAGACGCCGAGCGAGCAGGAGAGGCTGGTCGCGCCACGCACCGCCGCCTGCACCGCCTCCGCCACCGCGCGCGCCGCGACCGAAGTCGGCGGCCACCTCCCGACGATCGAGGTACCCCTCGTCCATGCCCGTCCGCTCGACGGTCGGCACGACCTCCGCGCACCGCGGCCCAGACCGCCTTCGAGTAGTCCGAGTAGAGCCGCTTGCGCGGCGTGAGGAAGACCGCCTGCGGACACCGGCGCAGCGCCTCCGCGCACGACATCGCCGAGTGGATGCCGAACCTGCGCGCGACGTAGTTGGCGGTGGCCACCACCCGCGCCCGTGCGGGTCGCCGCCGACGACGAGCGGCTTCGTGCGGAGCTCCGGTGCCTCCAGCTCCTCGACGGCGGCGAAGAACGCGTCCAGGTCGAGGTGCGCGACGATCATCCGTCGTCCCGGTAGACGGTTCGCATCGGAACCCCGAGCCTGCGTGCCACGAACGGAACCGTGGCGCCTTGGGCGATCACCGAGAACGCGACCACGACGAACACGATGCCGTAGATCCGATCCGCCCCGCCTACTCCGGCAAGCAGGGCGAAGGCGGCCAGCAAGATCGGGACTGCCCCTTGAGGCCGCTCCACATCACGAACAGACGCTCCCCCGACGCAGCTGCGCCTGCAGCAGGAGCGGCCCGGTCGCGAGCGGGCGAGCGAGGAAGGCGAGGATCAGCGCGATCAGGATCGCGTCGCCCCAGACCGGCCCGAGACTCGCACCTTGTTCACCGTCAGCCCAAGCGCGACGAAGACGACGATTTCGGCAAGGCTGGCAAGCGAGGTCTGGAAGCGCTCGACGGTCTCCCGGTGCGGATAGCTGGCGTCGCCGATCAGGATTCCCGCGACGAACACGGCCACGAAGCCGGAGCCGTGCGCGACCGCCGCGACTCCGTAGATCACACCGGCGGCCGCGAGGCTCCTCAAGCGGGTAGAGCGCCGGGTTCGCGAGGTGGATCCTCCGGAACGACTCGAGCATGACCAGCGCCCCCGCCACGCCGATCGCGAGCCCAGACCGACATCTCGACGACGAACTCCCTGACGACGACCCAGAAGCTCTGAGTCGGCGTGGGTGGCGAAGTCGAGCATTCCGATCATCAGGGCGATCCCGACCGGGTCGTTGACCCCGGACTCGCCCTCAGGATGGTTCCGGTCCGGCCACCGACCTCCCGCTGCCCGAGCACAGAGAACATCACCGCCGGGTCGGTGGGCGCGAGGCGGCGCCGAGGATGCCCGCTCCGGTCCAGCTGAAGTCGAAGAGGTAGCGGCCGGCCAGCGTCATCAGCGCCGCGGTCGCGAAGGTACCGACGACCCCGAGCAGCGAGATGGAGCCCGATCTCGAGGCCGAAACCGCCTCCAGCCGATGCGCAGCCCGCCGTCGAAGAGGATCACGACCAGCGCGAGCACGGCGATCCGCTCGACGTCCTTGATCGAGAGCTCGCGACCGAGACGCGGAATGAAATGCACCGCCAGCGCGGCTGCGAGCAGGAAGATCGCCGGCGCCGGCACCGGGATCCGCTCGCTCAGCTTGTGCGAGAGGACCGCAAGGGCGAAGACCGCCGAGACGACGAGCACGATCAGGCCGAAATGGGTGATCTCGCCCATTGGCGTCGAGCCTAGAGCACCGGGTTGCTGCCGCTCGGGCGCTAGACCTCGGTGGCGAGCGCTCGCTGCGCCGCCTCGGAAGCGGCCTCGGCGGCCCGGCGGGCGCGCGCCAGGCGGCCGTCGTCGTCCACCGTCGCCAGGTTGATCTCGACGAGCCGGCTCGCGGCCTGGGCGGCTCCGGCAGCCAGGCAGGCGGCTGCGGCGGCGTCGGCGCGAGCCGAGCCGTCGGCGCGATCTGCCGCCTCGGCGGCGAGCGAGCGAGGCGTCGGCGGCGGCCTCGCCGATCGCGAGCGGCACCTCGGCGGCTCGCGCGAGCGCGCGGGCGAGACCCGTGTCGCGCCGCTCCAGAGGGTCAACGCCCGCTCGTAAGCGAGCGCGTCCTGCTGGGCGAGCGCGAGCAGCCGGTCCCGCAGCTCGATCGCCTGTGCCCTCGCTCCGTCGGCGTCGCTCCAGCCGTCCGAGCGGGCGGCGGTCTTGGCGACGAGCGAGGCGGCCAGCGCGGCGGAAACCCCGCGACCCAGCCTGAGCCCGGCACCGCCTCTCCCGAGGAGATCCTCTCTGCGAGCTCGCGGGCGAGGGCAGGCGCAGTCATCGCCTCAGAAGAAAAACTGCTTCCAGGCCGTCCACCAGTCGTCCGCGCGCGAGACGATCGTGCGCGCATCGAGGAGCTCGACGCCGGCACGGTGGCGGAGGCTCGCGGCCGGGGCCGTCCACTTGTACTCGACCTTGATCTCGCACGGCCTGCCCGGGTCGTAGGGCTCGCACCGCCTATCAGGTCGGAGAGCGCCTGCTTGGCGCCCGCCTCGACGAGCTGGCGCGCTCTGCTCCGGCTGCGAGCAGCCGCGCGCTCTTCACGGCCGAGTCCTTGCTTCACCTCGACGGTGGTGAGGCCGTCGCCGAGGAGCTCGGTGCCTTCGCGGCAGGCCGCGTCGGTCGCCGGTGACGAGCAGCGACCGGGCAGCCCCAGGTGCCGCAGAGGGCGGCGTTGATCCCGGTCTCGCCGACGAGCGTCCCGTTGAACCAGAGATTCTGGAAGTCCGGGCCCGAGACCGTGTGGTTGAGCACGCCGTCGCCGGCGCCCCGCCCTCGCGTGCATCCCGACGAACAGCGCCGCGTCCACGCCCTGCTCCAGGAAACTCGGTGTACTCGGTCCATTCCTCCTGCACGACGAACTCGCAGTCCGGCGTCGAGCTCCTCCGGCGAGCAGCGAGTTGAACGTCGTAGCCCCTTGCCTGCGCCGTGGCAGTCCATGACCACGATCTCAGTCGCGCCCGCCGCCTTCGCGCCGCGGACCGACGCGTTGATCTCCTCCGTGTAGAGCTCGCGGCCCTCTTCGTAGAGCGCTTCGCCCGCGTTCGTCTGCTGCGGGCGTCGACGATCCCGGCGATGCCCTCCATGTCGCTGATGACGAAGACCTTCACGCTTGTAGCCTCTCATTCGTGGAGAGCGGACTCCAGGGCAAGCGCGTGCTCGTCACGGGAGCCTCGGGGGATCGGCTCGGCCTGCGCCCGCGCTTTCGCCGGCGAGGGCTGCGAGGTCGTCGTCCACTACCACCTCGGCCGGGAGCGGGCCGAAGCTCTGGCGGAGGAGCTCGGGGAGCTCTCGCGATCGCCGCCGACCTCACCGACGAGGCCGAGACGGACCGGCTCTTCGAGGCCGCGGGCGAGCTCGACGTCTGCGCCGCGGTCGCCGGCGTCTGGCCGGAGGAGGACGTGCCCGTCTGGCAGCTGCCGCTCGAGCGCTGGGAGGCGACGTTGCGCGCGAACCTGACCGCCACCTTCCTCACCGCGCGCGGCTTCCTGCGCGGGGTCGAGCGCAGCGGGTCACGGCAGCCTCGTGCTCGTCGGCTCGACCGCGGGAGCTCTTCGGCGAGGCCGGGCACGCCGACTACGCCGCGGCCAAGTCGGCCATCGTGCAGGGCCTCTTGCTGAGCCTCAAGAACGAGGTGGTGCGGATCGCCCCTCGCGCGCGCGTGAACACAGTGGCCCCCGGCTGGACGCAATCCCCGATGACACGGGCCTCTCTCAACGAGGAGACCCTCGGGCGGATCACGAGAACGATGCCTCTGCGGAAGGTGGCTCAGCCCGACGACGTCGCTCGAGTCGTGGTCGCGCTCGCCTCGGACGAGCTTTCGGGCCACGTCACCGGCCAAGTCGTGACCGTCGCCGGTGGCATGGAAGGCCGCGTCCTCCACGACTGATCCCTCGAAAAGTGACGGCGGGCCATAGCCCGCCGTCTGAAACTCCGAACGCCGCAGGATGATTGCCGTCAGTCCCCGGCAGAGAGTCTTGTCCGGAAATCGGCAATTCCAATCCCGGACTTGAGTGCCCAGAAGTACTACAGGCGGGCCCGCCGCCCGGGCCCGCCTGAGGTCTCCCGTGAGGAGAGCCGCAGTCACATCTCCGGAGGGCCCCGCCGCATCGGGCCCACTCCGTAGCTTGGTCGGAGGGCCCCGCCGCATCGGGCCCGCTCCGTTTCGATGAGCTGCCCCCGCCGCATCGGGGCGCTCTGTCGTTGCAGGTGGAGTATCGATGAAGGGGGTCACTTGATCTATCCCTCGTTCTCGGTTGACGACCTTGCTTCACTCACAAGTAGAGTCGAACCCGCATGAACAACCGATTTCACGAGCGTCTGGCCACCGGGCCGATCGTCGTCGGCGACGGCGGCATGGGCGTGCTGATCTCGAGCGCGGTGCCGCGGCTGCGCTGTCCCGAGGAGGCGAACATCCGCTCGCCCGAGGCGTCGTCACCCTGCACGCAAGCTTCATCCGCGCCGGCGCCGACCTGATCGAGACGAACACGTTCGGCGCGAACAGGCGCAAGCTCGCCCACCAGTACCTGGAGGACGAGTTCGAGCGCATCAACGGCGCAGCGGTGAAGCTCGCGCGGGAGGCCAGGGAGGTTTCCGGCCGCGACGTCTTCATCGCCGGCTCGATCGGCCCGCTGGGCGACCTTCCCGGGGTTCCGCCCGAGCAGCGGGGCGAGGTCTTCGCCGAGCAGGCCCAGCTTCTGGACGGGCGCGGCGTCGACCTCTTCATGATCGAGACGTTCTACGAGCTCGACGAGCTGGAGACGGCGATCGAGGCGGTGCGGAGCGTCTCGTCGCTGCCGATCGTCGCGACCCTGACCTTCGACGAGGGCGCCGAGACGCTCGCGGGCGTCACCGCCGCCGAGGCCGCCGAGCGCCTGCGCCCGCTGGACCTGGCAGCGATCGGGGCGAACCACGGCGCCGGCCTGCATGCAGCCCTGGCCGCGCTCGAGGCGATGGGCGGGGACGGCGGCCCTCCGCTCGCCGCGCTCCCGAACGTCGGCCTCGCGAGCCTGAGCGGCGGCCGGGTCATCTATCCCACGCGACGCCCGAGTACTTCGCCGAGTTCGCCGCCCACGCCCGGCGGCTCGGTGCCAGGCTGATCGGCGGCTGCTGCGGGACGACGCCGCTCGAGATCGCCGCGATCGCCTCCGCGGTGGAAGAGGAGCGCGAGCCGAGCGCGCCGCTCGACGTGATGGAGCGGGCGCTGCCCGAGCCGCGGCTCGCCGGCGAAGCGGAGGAGACCGAGCTCGCGCGCATGCTCCGCGCGGGCGAGTTGGGTCACGTGCGTCGAGCTCGACCCGCCCAAGGGCGGGACCGACGACTCGATGCTGAACGTGGCCAGCGCGCTCGAGGCCTCCGGGAAGGTCGGCTTCGTCGACATCAACGACAACCCGATGGCGCGCGCGCGGGCGAACGCGCTCATGGCCGCGGTGGCGATCGAGCGCGACTGCGGCTCGAGGACGATCCCGCACGTCACGCCCCGCGACACCTCGATCATGGGGCTCGAGTCGCAGCTGCTCGGCGCCCATGCCGAAGGCGTGCGGAACGTGCTCTCGGTCACGGGCGATCCTCCGGAGGTCGGGGACTACCCGGGCTCGAGCGGCGTCTACGAGGTCGACTCGATCGGCCTCTCGCACGTGATCTCGAAGCTGAACCGGGGCGAGGACTTCAACGGCAAAGGGGATCGACGCTCCGACCTCCTTCTACCTCGGCGTCGCGGTGAACCCGTCCGCCGACGATCTCGAGACCGAGGCCGATCGCTTCCGCCGGAAGGTCGAAGCCGGGGCGAGATTCGCGATGACGCAGGCGCTGTTCGACCTCTCCTACCTCGACCGCTTCGAGGAGCTGATCGGCGGCTGGCCGGTGCCGCTCTGCTCCGGGATCTTCTACGTACGCAGCTACCAGCTCGCCGCTGCGGCTGCACAACGAGGTGCCCGGGATCGTCGTGCCGGAGGAGGTGCAGCGCCGGCTGGAGAAGGCTGGACCGAACGCGGGCGCCGAGGCTGGCGCTCGCCCGCGAGCTCTATGCGCGCAGGCGCGCGACAAGGTGGCGGGCGTCTACGTGATCCCCCGTTCAAGCAGCCAGAGGCGGCGCTCGACCTTCTCGGGTAAGCGAAGAGGCCGCCGAAGCGGCTCTTCTCCCCCGGAGCAGCTGTGCCTAGTGCGCGAGCGGATCGTGCCGGTGGCGAACCGCCATCGCGCCGCCTAGTCCGACGAGGATCCCGGCTGCGACGATGCCGGCTCCGATTCCGGCGTCGCCCCAGTTGAAGTTGCTGTCACTCGTCGCAACGACAGTCGGCTCGGTCTGCATCGGCTGCTGCAGGCCCGCCGTCTTCTCGCTCACGACGGCTGCGGGGAGCGCGTACTGCCCGAGCCCGTACTTGCGGTTGAGCGCCTCGCTCCTGAGCATCAGCGCCCGGTACTCCGCCTTCGTTGGCCCGAACTGCGTCGGATACAGGCCCACCGTCTTCTCGCTCACGAGCGGCTTGGACGACTGGCTCGAGAAGGCGCTGCCGTCGTTCACCTGCATCGCCAGTGCGGTTGCGGGAATGACGAGGACGACTGCCAGTGTGATCGTCAGGGTCTTGAGGACTCGCTTGAACATCGTCTCCACCTCTTCCGTGTGCTGCTTGCTCGACATGCCCTGAAACTACGACCGCGGCGCTGCGAAAGAAATCGGAGGAATCCCTACGGTTTGCTCGGCAGACGAAGAGGCCGCCGAGGCGGCCTCTTCGCGGTGAGACGACGTCCCTAGTGCGCGATCGGGAAGTCGCGTCGCCGAACCGTCAGCACCAGGCCGGCACCAAGGAGCATCGTCCCGAAGACGACGCCGGCTCCGATTCCGGCATCGCCCCAATCGAACTCGCTCCCGGAGGAGGCGACCTGCGTCGTCGTCGACGGCGCCGGCAGCTGCAGCCCGCCGATCTTCTCGCTCACGATCGGCTTCGACGACTGCCCGACACCGTACTTCTGGTTGAGCCCTTCGCTGCGGAGCATCAGCACGCCCAGTACTCGGCGTTGCTCGTGCTCACGGGCTTGGAATAGTTCGCGAGGGTGCGATGGGCGACGCCGTATTCGCGGTTGAACGCTTCACTGCGGATGACCAGGGCCCGGTACTTCGCATGCTCATACTCGCCGGCATGCGATCTGAGGTCTGGGGCACGACACCCACGTTCATGCCCTCGCGCTCAAATACGGGGTCTGAGCGACTGGAGTGGGCTTCGCAGAGGCGACCTGCATGAAGATCGCCAGACTGAACGCAACGGTAATGGTCACTGACATGAGGAGTCGCTGGTACATGGCGGACTTCCTTTCCTCTGCGGACTGGTGTGACATGCCCCGACGCGTACGGCCGCGCGAAGTCGAAAGAAATTGGAGAAACCTCTACGGTTTCGGGGCAGGCCTCACGCCGCTGCAGGTGCCGTGCAAGGTCGGCGCGGAGCGGAGGCCGAGCTTCGCGTAGACGCGCGAGAGGTTTGCCTCGACCGTCTTCACCGTCACGAAGAGCGTCGGCGGCCACTTCCTTGTTCGAGCGCCCCTCGGCGACGAGCTCGGCGATCTGCCGCTCGGTAGCGGTGAGACCGCCCTCCGAGCGGCGGCGGCCGCCGATCCGCGCCAGCTCCGCCCGGGCCTTCTCGGCGAAGGCAGTGGCGGAGAGCTCGTCGAACGCGGCGACCGCCTCCTCGAGCCGGTCACGGGCGTCGGCCTTGCGCTTCGCCCGTCGAAGCGTGGCGCCGCTATACGAGCAGAGTTCGTGCCCGGTCGAAGGGCAGCGGCACCGCGTCGTGCTCTGCGAGCGCGGTCTCGAAATGGGCGAGCGCCTCGTCGAGCGCGCCCTGCGCCGCGGAGAGCAGGCCGCGGCAACCGGCGTGACGAGGCCGTCGCGCCGCGCCGGCCCAACCGCAGCGGCGTTTCCCTCGTGCCAGTCCGAGCAGCTCGCCCGCCTCGTCGAGCCGCCCGAGCTCGACGAGCGCCTCGACCTGGTCGGGGACGTAGCGGGTCAGGCCGGGCTCGCAGATCCGTTCCGCGCGGGCGAGCTCGACGAGCGGGGAAGGTTGCTCCACGGCCTCGGCGTGGCGGCCGAGCGAGAGCTCGAGCAGGCCGAGCGCGGCCCGCGCGAACTGCGTCACGGGCGTCAGCTCCGTCGTTCGGCCGAGCTCGAGCGCGCGCGCCGCGGCCTCGCGGGCCTCTTGCTCGCGGCCCTCGGTGGGCGTCCGCGAGCGCCTGCATTGCGAGCGCGTAGCCGCCGACGGCCTCCTGTCCCGCCTGCTCGGCGATCTCCCTCGCCGCCTCGGCGTTTCGCCACCCTGCTCGAAGTCGCCGAGGAGGCATTCCGCCTGCGCCAGCATCACGTACACGTAGGCGAGCGATCCCTCGTCTCCCGCCGCCCGCCCGCGCGTCGATCAGCTGCTCGGAGGTCGGCGACGCGCTGCCGGGCTCCTCCCACCACATCCGTGCGATCGCCGCCGCGGGCACCGGTTGCGCGAGGATCCGCTCGTTCTCGACCTCGGGTTGGAGGGCGAGCGCCGCCTCGAGCGTCTCCGGCGGCCTCGAGCCGCCCGAGCGTCGCCTCCGCCGAGCAGCTGCGAGCTCAAGGCCAGCGCGAGCAGCGCGTCGTCTCCGAGCCCTCGCGCGAGAGCTCGGCCGCTCGCTGCGCGTGCTCGACGGACTCGTCGAGTCGCCTCCGCTGCCGGAAGAGCTGCGCCGCGGCACCCTCGTGCGCGCGGGCCAGGGAGTGCGCGGTCGATCTCCTGCCTCCGCGGCCGCCTGTAGGAAGAGCTCGGTGGCCGCTCCGAGGTCGTCGGAGGTAGGAACGAAGCACGCGGGCGAGTCGCGTGAGGACTGAGGCCCGCTCCGGGCCCTGCGGAGAGCTGCGCCGCGAGCTCCTCGAGCAGGGCGAGCGCGCGCCGGCTGTCACCGGACTCGAAGTGGTAGTAGCCGGCGTCCGCCAGCCTGCGACGGCGGTCGGCCTCGCCTTCGGGCGGCGTGAGCTGCGCCGCCTCCTCGCTCAGCTCGGCTGCCGCTGCGGGAGCTCCGCGCGCGCGGGCGCGGTGGCCGCCGCCTCGAGTGCCGCTGCCGACCTTCTCGTCGGGTCGGTCGCGGCCGCCGCCAGGTGGCGCGCGCGTTCCTCGGATCCCGGACGAGACCGCCGAGCAGTCGATGCGCCTCACGGCGCCGAGCCGCCCGCGGCCGAGTAGGCGCCTGAGGCGAGCAGCGGGTGCGTGAAGCGGACGCTGCCGTGATCGAGCTCGACGATTCCCTCGGCCTCGGCGGCCGCGAGCGTGTCGGGAGACCCGACCGCGTTCTCGACCGCTCGACCGATGGCTGCGACGCGGCCGCGCCGCGACGAGCAGCCCAAGCTGTGCGTGTTCCGGGAGCGCCGCCATGCGACTGCGGACGAGCGCGTCGAGTGTGGCGGGAGTGTTCCCGCCCCCAGCGCGCTCGGGCGACTGCGCCAGCTCCAGCGCGAAGAAGGGGTTGCCTCCGGAGAGCTCGTGAAGTCGCCGCAGCAGCGGCCGCGGCAGGGTCGTCTCGAGGCGAGCGTGAAGCAGCAATACGTAACTGAACGAAGTACACC
>ERZ1370068.3618-contig-2724_pt1 | contig 63805 bp, 80 predicted proteins | sample MGYA00561227_ERZ1370068 | MGnify/ENA primary metagenome ERZ1370068 (study PRJEB38410, sample SAMEA6850437) | metagenome | study: Metagenomic assessment of the ecological functions of the soil: analysis of the soil microbiota associated with the... | reverse complement strand
CCACCATGCACAATATTGCTATTTGGCAAACAGCGGGAAATGCCGATGGCATTGGCACTGGAGCTTGCCACCCGGTGGCAAAAAGTGCAAACGGCAAGCTGACGTCCCTTGTCCTAGTTCAACCAGCCTGCGAGCACGAAAAGCCATGCAATCAGTGGGCTGGCTGCCCGCATGCGAAGCAAGCATGCGCCGGCACTGGCTGCTCGCCCAGGCGCCTGGCCACCGGGCGCCCGCGGTCGCGAGGCCGCCAGCCGGCCAGCATGCGGTCGAGCATGCGGGCATGGGTGTCGCCCCAGTTGCCGGGCCGACAGGTGCAGCCGGCCGCCCAGCACCGGGATTGTCGGCCGCGCCGTTGCGGCCGTGCAGGCGGTATGAATAGAGCGGCTCGTCGATCAGCAGCGAGCCCGCGACCATCTGGGCCATGACGACGACGTAGAAATCCATGTGCAGGCGGAAGGCCTCGTCGTCGTCCGGGAAGACCAGGTCGATCAGCGAGCGCCGGAACATCATCGACGAGGTGCTGACCCAGACCCAATGGACCAGCGCGCTTGGTGTAGAGGCCGGTAGGGCGTCTGGCTCGCTGCCAGTCGGCGCACTTGGTCGCCGGGATCGAGCGTGGGCACCCGCGCCGGGGTCGATCGGTGGCGAAGGCCCGGCCGCGGTCGGCGACGGCGCGGTCCTTGCCGAGACCAGTAGACGGCCGCCGGCGATCACGCGCGCCTGGCCGTCGATCAGCCGCGCGTTGCAGGCGGTGAAGCCGACGGCATAGCTCTCGTTCAGGTGGGCGGCGAGGTGGCGCTCGAGGAAGTCGTCGTTCCACAGATCGTCCGGAGTCAGAGGAAGCAGACGAACGGCGCCTGTGTCTGCGGCGCAGGCCGCGGCGCGATCGCGCCGGTCTGGCCGACGTTCTTGTCGCAGGCGGACCAGCCGGAAGCGCGGGTCGGCGAGCTCGTCGAGCGTGCGGCTGCACGACGGCGGCGGAATCGTCGGTCGAGGCATCGTCGACGATCACGCGATCGAAGTCGCGCAGCGTCTGGCGCGCCACCGAGCGGATCGCGTCGCCGATATAGTCGCGGCAGTTGTAGCACGTGACGACGACGAGACGCGGACACTGGATGTCATCGTCGCTGGGAGGAGCCTGGTCAGCTCAAGCGACCTGTGCCAGCGCTTCCTAGCAAGGGCTCATGGCTACGCTCCGCGCCGGATCACCCGAGGAAGTCGAAGTCGACGCCTTCGTCGGCCTGCAGCACGGTCCTGTGGAACAGGCCGGTGTAGCCGCGGTCGCTGCCGGGATGCGGCGGCGGTGCCTTCCAGGCCTTGCGGCGCTTGGCGAGCTCGTCCGGCGGCGACCAGCAGCTCGATCTTGCGCTTGGGCACGTCGAGCGTGATGCGGTCGCCGGTCTTGCACCAGGGCGAGCGGCCCGCCGACGGCCGCTTCGGGCGCGATGTGCAGCACGATGGTGCCGAACGCCGTGCCGCTCATGCGCGCGTCGGAGATGCGGATCATGTCCTTCACGCCGGCGCGCGCGAGCTTCATCGGGATCGGGAAGGAGCCGGCCTCCGGCATGCCCGGCGCGCCCTTCGGTCCGGCATTGCGCAGCACGAGGATGTCGTCGGCCGTGACGTCGAGGTCGGGATCGTCGCCGCGCGCGCGCAGGTCCTCCGAGCGAGATCGAACACCACGGCGCGGCCGGTGTGGGTCAGCAGGCCGGCGTCGCGGCGGCATGCTTGATCACCGCGCCGCGCGGCGCGAGGTTGCCGCGCAGCACCGCCATGCCGCCGGTCGGCTTGATCGGGTTCTTGGCGCGTGCGGATCACGGTCTGGTTGGGCACGATCTCGGCCGCGTCGATCACCTGCTTCAGCGCTCGTGCCGGCAACCGTCAGGCACGTCTCGTCGAGATGGCCGCGGATCTCCTTGCATCAGGCGCGAGTTGCCGCCGGCCCAGTGGAAGTGCTCCATGTAGTGGTCGCCGGACGGCTTGAGGTCGACCAGCACCGGCACCTGCGGCCGATCTGGTCGAACTCCGTCGAGCTCGATCTCGATGCCGAGGCGGCGCGCGACGGCGGTGAGATGGACCAGCGCGTTGGTCGAGCCGCCGATCGCCTGCAGCACGGTGAGGGCGTTGCGGAAGGCGGCCTCGGTCATGATCTCGCTGGGCTTCGGGCCCTGCTTCACCGCCATCTCGGCCGGCGAGCTTGCCGGTCGCTTCGGCGATCCGCAGGCGGTCGGAGTGCGTGGCCGGGATCGAGCCGCTGGTCGGGCAGGCCCATGCCGAGCGTCTCGACGATGCAGCCCATCGGTGCTGGCGGTGCCCATCACCATGCAGGTGCCCTTGGTCGGCGCCAGCCGCTCGCTCACCTGTCTCGATGTCGGCCTCGGAGAAGGTGCCGGCGCGATACTGGCCCCACAGGCGGCGGCAGTCGGTGCAGGCGCCCAGCACCTCGCCCTTGAAGTGGCCGACCAGCATCGGGCCGACCGGCAGCACGATCGCCGGGCGGTCGACGCTCGCCGCCGCCATGAGCTGGGCCGGCAGGGTCTTGTCGCAGCCGCCGATCAGCACGACCGCGTCCATCGGCTGGGCGCGGATCATCTCCTCGGTGTCCATCGCCATCAGGTTGCGCAGGAACATCGCTGGTCGGGTGCGACGAAGCTCTCGTGGATCGAGATGGTCGGGAAGACCATCGGCAGCGCGCCGGCCAGCATGACGCCGCGCTTCACCGCCTCGATCAGGTCGGGCACGTTGCCGTGGCAGGGGTTGTAGTCGCTGAAGGTGTTGGTGATGCCGACGATCGGCCGGTCGAGCGCGTCGTCGGTGTAGCCGCCGGCCTTGATGAAGGCCTTGCGCAGGAACAGCGAGAAGCCCGCGTCGCCGTAGGTGGCGAGGCCCTGGCGCATGCCGGTGGCTTTTCAGCTTGCCGTTGGCCGCGCCGTTTGCGGTCTGCATGTCGATCGTCTTCTCTTCTCTTCTCCTGCTAGCTCGAGGGCATGGATCCTGTACGAGATCGGCTTATCGCCTTCCAGACCGGCCGCCCAGCGCGCATGCGCGCTGCGGCGTCGCGGTCTGGTGCGATGGTGCGCGGCGAGCTCCAGGCCCCATCAGCGCGCCGAACTTGAAGCCGTGGCCGGAGCAGGGCGACATCAGCCAGCCCTTGGCGCCAGCTTCTCGACGACGAAGCGCTCGTCCTCGGTCACCGTGTAGAAGCAGACCTTCAGCCGGTCGGTGCGCCAGCGGTCGAAGCCGCGGAACAGGCCGCGGCAGCGCTCGAGCAGCGGGCTGGATCTCGTCCTCGCTGCGCCGACGCCCGGCCGCCGGATCGCCACGGCGGCTGAACTCATGGTCGCCGACCTTGAAGCCGCGGCCCTCCATCGGCGGCACGCAGGTAGAGGCCGACATCGCCGGTCTTCTCGATGATCATCGGTCGCCTGGCCCAGGCCGCGCGCTGCTCTTCGGGCAGGTGGAAGTAGATGACGACCTGGCGCGACGGCACGAGCTGGCGGCCGAGCGCGGCAGCAGGCGGCCGACCCAGGCGCCGGCCGCGACGATCACGACGTCGGCCCGCGTGCGTGCGCCGGCGTCGGTGACGATCCGTCCGTGCTCGAGGTCGACCGAGCGTACCGGCGTGTGCGCATGCAGGCGAACCTCGGCTGCTGCGTGCAGGTGGCGAGCGAGCGCCGCCGACGATGTCCTGGGCGAACAGCACGCCGCCGGTGTCGATCCAGAAGGCGCGCTCGACGCCGCGCGCATCGAGCAGCGGGAAGCGCTGGCGCAGCTCGGCGAGCGGCAGCTCCGTCATCGGCCGGCCGATCGTCGCCAGAGCGTCGCGCGCCGAGACGCTCGGCCCAGTCTGCGCCGTTGCCGGTCAGGGCGAGCGTACCGGTCGGCGGCGTAGAGCCGCTGGCCGAGATCGCGCCACAGCAGATCCCACGGCGGCGAAGGCCTGGTCGATCATGCGCGCATAGCCCAGGTGATCGCCGTAGGGATGGCGGATCAGCCGATGCTCGTCCATCGACGAGGCGAGCGGATTGGGCAGATCGGCCCTGCTCGAACAGCTCGACCGTCGTGGCCTTCGCGCCAAGCCCCAGGCGGTGCTGCAGGCCCATGATGCCGCCGCCGACGATGATCAGCTCTCCATGGCGCTTACACTTGGCAGTGCAGGATGGCTTGCGCAATGCGTGTCAAGTGGCCGGCGTGGTGTGCGTTGCTGGGGGCTGCTGACATCGCTTGCAGAATGCCACGATCTTGGGCGTTGATGGCCGCTACGTTTGCACAACCGCGATCGATCAAGGCGCGATCGAGCAAGGCGCGATCGAGTCGGGCCGCGGTCAAGCGCAGGGGGTAGGAAATATGGCGATGACCATGCTGCAGATGTCCGGGTTGGCGCCGACGCCCGGCGACCATGGCCAACGGCGTGCTGCTGATCATCAACGACGCAGCGCAGCACACCGACGGACTGCTGTCGCTGACCACGGCGTCGCCGCATGCCGAATCGACGCGCTGGCCGGCGCTGCTCGAGAAGGCGCGCCACACGCCGGCGCGCCGGTCGTCCATGTATTCGGCACCAGCTGGATCTCCGACCGGCAGCGGCGTTCAACCCGCCGCTTTCAGAGCGGCTTCGAGATCGTCGCGGCGCTGACGCCGCGCGCCGGCGAGACCGTCATCACTGTCGACGGCGGCTTGCCCAATGCTTCGCGCCGCACCGAACCGGCTTTTGCCAGCACTCGCAGGCGAGTGGCGCGAACCCCTGCTCGAGGTTTTCGCATTCCCAGAATATGACAGCAAGTATATTATGCTTTTACAGTTCATTAGGTTTAGAAAAAAAAAGATGTCGATAAACATGAAACATGCTCCATCATGAGAGTTGCTCTGCCCATATTTCACAGAGAATATAAAACACTTGTTATCTTGCAGACAAAAACCAAAATTATAGTAACGCTTCAGCAGATACAGTTTTGAAATGCACGCTTTTTATAACAACACTCCTTGCCATAATCTGGCTGCGCTTTCAGCGGCGCGCTTCTTCGTCGAGGGAGCTGAGCGCATAAGACATCGTCTGAAGGTAGTCGATGATCGACAGGTCAGCGGCGATCGGTCCTTAACTGTCAGTTCAGATGACCGCCGAACTCGCTGTGGCGCATCATCACGCCGCGGCGATCGATGCGGCTGGCCACGCTCTCACTCTTCTCGCCGATTCCTGCGTGAGGGTTGGCACCTTCCACAAACTTGGGCCGCCAGCCTCCTGGCCTGCCCATGCTCAACGAGCTAGCAGTTGCGTGTAAATAAGGCTAAGATATTGAAAGCAAACAAAGCCGCGAATATGCCTATTGTATCGATGGCATCATCTCTGAGCGCAGTTGGGCCGCGGTATCGTGGCTTCGACGGGGAGGGCGTGTCATGAAGTCAATTCTGACAATGGCCTGGACGGCAGAAGATCCGTCCGCATTTGAGCCTGGCGCAGCGAAGTTGGCGCGCGACTTCGGCGCGCGCCTGGTGGGCCTCGAACCGCCGTCCTACGGCGTGCAAGAGCATGGCGTGGGCCGATGCCGCATGGGCTGCCGATCGGCGGCGGCCTGGCCGAGGACGCCGAGGAGCGCCAGCGCGTGGCTGCCGTGAAGCAGGCGTTCGATCAGCGCGCGCGTCGGGGCTGCACGTCGGAATGGCGATCGGCCGACGACAGCGGCCCGACGGCGATCGGCATCATCGGCCGCGCCTACGACCTGATCGTCATGCCGCAACCCGGCGCGTTGCCCAAGATGCCGGAGAGCGTGTTCGAAACCGCGCTGTTCGATTCGGGCCGGCCGGTGCTGGTGGTGCCGCCGGGCTTCGCCGGCATGGTCGGCAAGCGGCGATCCTGTTCGCCTGGAACGGCTCGACCGAAAGCGCGCGGGCGATCTCGCTCGCCATGCCGGTGTTGAGCCGGGCCGAGGCCGATCGACGTGCTGAGCGTCGACGGCGCGATGGTGCCCGGGCCTGACCTCCGGCGGAGATCGCCGAGTCGCTGCGCAGCCACGGCCTCAACGTCGACCAGCCAGCACGTCAAGCCGGGCAACCGTGTCGGCCGGCCAGACGATCGTCGACACCGCGATCGCCGGCAAGTGCGACCTGATCGTCAAGGGCGCCTACACCGCAGAGTCGACTGCGCCAGATGATCTTCGGCGGCATGACGCGGCATCTGATCCTGAACTCGCCGCTGCCGGTGCTGTTCTCGTACTAGCGTCGCAGCCTTGGCCGGACTGACCGGCGAGCGTGGTAGAACGGCGGCATGGCGGCTGGTCCGGATCGCCGCTTATCAGGCGTTTCCATTCGATCATCGCCGCCGCGGCGGTAGCGATCTGCCGCCGGCGGCTGGCGGTGCTTAGCCCGCACGGGCATGCCGACGGCCGACCGACCGTCGGCGAGAAGCTCGCGGCGCTTCGGGCCGAACGGGCGGGCCTCCAGGCGCTGCGCGCGACGGCGCGGCACGGATTGGCCTGGTGGTGGCATTCGCGCCGCACAGCCGCTGTCTGACGCGCTCGCATTGGCGTGCACGATGCCGATCGAGAAAGCGTGCCTTCCGAGGACGCTGCCGGCCGAACGACAGGGCGTCTTCGGCGAGATCGAGGCACTGAACGGCGCGTTGCGGGACGCAGTCAGGCAGACCGGGCGAGGGCGCCCGACTTGCAGCTCGTGCCGCCGCCGGCCGCGCCCGCGCCGTCGCTCGAGCGACTGGCCGGCGCCGACGATCTGCCACTGGTGCTGTCGGTCACGCCGCTTCCGTCGCGCCCGTCGCGCGACCGGCTTACTCGCCCTGACACCCGAGCCTGCCCGACGCTCATCCCGCACGGCGGCGCGCTGCGTCTTGAGCCCAGGCCAGAAAGGACGGGCGAGCCTGCCGAGCCTGACCCGTGCCGCGCTATATGCGCCAGTCCTTTGCCGTGTCAGCGCCAGACGAATAGACCCGCCGGTCGAGATCGCAGATCGAGTCGGCTGGCACCTGCCGCTCGACGGCGCGCCGACGCCGGTTCTCGCTGTCGGGGCTTGGCGGGGCGAGGCGACGGTGCGGCTCCAGACGGCTGCGCTTCTCGGTGCCGCGCAGCGTCTTCGCCACGCGAGCGCCGTACGCACCGATCATTCGCCACCGGCACGCTGTCCCTCCGCCTGCTCGGTCGCGTAGCGCGACCTTCGACCTGTTGTTCGTCGTCCTACCGGACCGCGCCGGGCGTATCGCCGCTCGATCAGAAAGTGCGCTACGACGGTGCCGGAATCCAACACGCTGGTGTCGCCCGAGATCCTGGTACGCGCCGGCGGCTGCCGCGAGACGCCCGGTGCGTCGCTGCTTCGACCCGCCGTCCGGCTGGCGCTTCGACAAGCAGCGCGCGGCGGTAGTCGTGGTCGGAACGGTTGGGCTGGCTGGACGACGTCGGCGATCCGACGCCGAACAGCGGTACGGTCGAGTTCGCACCCGACGAGGGCGCTCGCCAAATCTGCGTCGTGGTCACGGCAGGCCGGTCACCAAGGCGGCGCGTACCGGCCACGATCGGTCGCTTCGAGGCGACCCTGGTGCGCGAACGTGTGGAAGACCAGGCGGTGCAAGAGCGGCATTCGTGCGCTCGACTGGCGCGAGGCGGCGCGCGTGCCGACCGAGCCGAACGGCGTCGGAATGGAAGCTCTACGTGCGACTGTTCGACGAAGTCGACCGGGAATTGTCCGGCACCGCGGACGGTGGCCCACTGCCTGTCGGCGTGCCGTTCCTGCACGTCAGTCGCGATGCCGATGGCAAGACCATGATGCTGCAGGCCGATCCTGCAGCCGAGCCCTGAGCGTTGGGGTCATTACGACGAGGTCGCTCGGCGCGGCTCGAGGATCGCACCGTCGGCCGACAGCAGGACTGCGACTGGGCGCGTGGTCTCCGAAATGGGCGAGCACGATCAGCACCACCACCATGATCGGCACGCACAGGAACATGCCGACCACGCCCCAGATCGTGCCCCACACCATCAGCGAGACGATCACGACCAGCGGCGAGAGGTTGAGCGAGCGGCCCATGATGGCGGGCTCGACGACGTTGGCCATCACGATCTGGATGGTGCCGATCACCAGCAGCACGATCAGGAACGGCGTGAGATGGTCGAACTGCACCAGGGTGAGCAGCGCCGGCGCCACGATCGCCAGGATCGAGCCGACGGTCGGGATGTAATAGAAGAAGAACACCATGACCGCCCAGAAGCCGGCGAAGTCGACGCCGACCCAGCGCCATCACGACATAGGCCAGCGCCGAGGTGACGACGGCGAGCGTCGTCTTGATGCGAAGATAGACCCGGATGTCGCGGTCGATCTGCTCGAGCACCGAGCGCAGCCGCGCCTGCTGCGCACCGTCGCCGAAGATGATCGCGAGCTTGCGCCGGAAATGGACCTGCTCGACGAACGAGGAAGCCGGCGTAGATCAGCACGATGCCGGCCACGCTCACCACCGACGCCGCGGCGGTGGCGATGCCGCCCAACGTGTCGGCCAGGCTGATGCGGTCGAACAGCTCGCCGAGCGTCGGCGCCTGCTCGATGCCGACCAGGCTCGCACCCTGGTCGATCAGCTTCTGCAGGCGGCCCTCGTAGGCGGGCGCCGGCGGCGGCGACGGCGGTGACGTTGCGGCTGATGGTGCGGCCGACCACCCACACCAGCCCGCCCATCACCAGGAGCGCGGCGACCAGCGCCAGCGGGCGCGGCAGGCGCACGCCGGCCGAGCGCGGGCTGCTCGAACGCGTCGGCCAAGCGTCGACCATGTACCAGAGCGCGAGCGCCAGCACGAACGGCAGCAGCAGCCCGCGTCCGGCCACGAGCAGGTACAGTCGTCGCTGCGATCACTATGGCCCACAGGGCGGCCCGCTGCAGAGTCATGAATACGCACTATAAGCTCGAAGCGCCGGGTTGTCGCTAAGGCCCGGCGTCTGACGCCCGGGAGATGACGAATGCAGAGCCTATCTGTTCAGCTTTCAGGGTCGGGTGAACCGCGCCAAGTTCTGGCTAATCGCATCTCGCGATGTGGGTCGTGTTCTGGTTGTGGTGTTCGCCGTCGATCTTTGGATCGGCCGCCCTGTCGGCGGATCCGCAGTAGCCGCCCCTTGCAATCCGGTTGGTACGGGCGGCCAGGCGTCATCCTGGCGCGTGGTCTACGCTCGTCGCGTTCTGGATCGGACTGGCGCGTCGCGGGCGCGAAGCGCTGGCACGACCGCAACAAGTCGGGCATGGTGGATCCTGATCGCCCTCGTGCCGGTGGTCGGCGGTCATCTGGTACCTGATCGAATGTGGCTTCCTGCCCGGCACGACCGGTGCCAACGAGCTACGGCAGCCGACCTGGCGGCGTCTGACGAGCCTGAGCCGGTCGGTCCTAGAGCACCGCCTTCGGCGCGCCGCAGCGTGCGCGTCGCGGCCGCGCGTGGTCAGCTACGACGCGATGCTCGCCGGCGGCCACCGCCGCGCTGACCGGATCAGGCCGTCGGCGCGGGCGTCCTCCACACCGGGAAGCGTGGGCAGGAGCTCTGCCACGCCGCCATGACGTCCTCGCGGCTGCGCGGCCGGTCCGCCACCCACTGCAGGAACTGGATCATGATCAGGCTGGGCTGGGCTTGCATGGTGCTAATTGTGCGACTAGCGGCCGGGCCAGGGCGTCTCAGAACTGGGCGAGTTCTAGTGCAGCCGCCGCAGGTGCGGCGTGCCCTGGCAGGGCAGCGTAGCGCACGCCGCCCTTCATGACGAAGGCGAAGCGCCCGGTTGTCCTGCGCAGCGACGCGGACGTCGCGCAGCGGATCGCCGTCGCACCAGCAGCGAGGTCGGCGAGGTAGCCCGACTTGACCAGGCCGAGCTCGTGCCCGCGCTTCCGTGATCTCGCCGCCGGTGCGCGTGGCCGCCTGCAGCGCCTCGCTGGCCGTGAACCCGAAGTGCGATCACGAAGTGCTCGAGGTCGCGCGCGTTGGTGCCTTGCGGGTTGGCGGCGAAGTCCGTAGTCGCCGCCCAGCACGATGCGGATGCCGCGCTTGCGCATGGCGACTGTGCGTGCGGCAGCTCGCGTCGTAGAGCGCGTTGCAGCCGGTCGAGCACGATACGGCCGCTGGCGCGAGTTGTCGCCGCGCAGCCCTTCCAGGCGCGCCAGCACGATGCCGAGCGCCGGCCCGGTGAAAGACGCGATCCTTGACGCGCTTCAACGAGATCGAGCGCCTCGTCGTCGGCGAAGTCGCAGTGATAGATGATGTCGACGCCATGGCGCACCGCGCGCTTGACCGACTCGGAGGCACGGGCGCGCGCCGCCACGCGCCGGCCGATCACGTGCGTGGCCTCGACGGCGACGGCGATCTCGCGCGTCGGTCATCACGGCGGCGTCGGCGGGCGCCGAGTCGGTGCCGAAGTCGCCCGGAGATGTTGAGCTTGATGGTGTCGACGCCCTCGCGCAGGCAAGAGCCGGACCATGCGCAGCATCTCGTCGGGACCGTCGACCGGCACGCCGAAGCTCTCCGAGCGGCAGGTGCAGCTTGCGCCCGTCGCCCAGGCCGCCGGTGACGGTGAGCTTGGGGCCCGCCGCCAGCAGGCGCGGCCGTCGATCAGGCCGTCCTCGATGGCGTCGCGGATCGCCACGTCGATGCGGATCTTGGCGGCGGCGGCGGAGCAGGCGGCTGGTGAAGCCTGCGGCCAGGAGCTTGCGGGCGGCATCCATGGCCGAGCAGCGTGTGCTCCTCCGGCGGCAGCTCGCCCAGCGCGCCGTGCTGCGCGCCACGTCGACGAACGACAGGTGCGAATGGCCTCTCGACCATGCCGGGCATCAGGAACTTGCCCCTGGCGTCGAGCCGCTCGGCGCCGTCGGCCGCGACGGCTTCCGACTGCGGCGCGACGGCGGCGATGCGCTCGCCGTCGATCAGCACCTTGCCGGGAAAGGCCGGCTGCCGTGCCATCCCATATCGTCGCGGCATCGTCGATCAGCAGCCGCATCGTTTTCCTCCCGAGGAGTGGCCCGCGTCATCAGCGCGCGCGCAGGACGCTGAGCGGTGCTCGGTTCCCGCTGGATTTACTTTCCGGATGACGCCGGTCGGATGCATTGCCGATGCACCTCGTCCCGCCTAGCGTCGGCGCCAAGATGCCCGTCGAGGATCACCAACAGGAGGACACAGATGCCCTCAGGCAAGATCAGCTCGTCGTCGTTTCGTAGCCGGCACGGCCGCGCTTGTCGACCGCCATGGTCGCTGCACCGTTCGTGCGCGGCGCTCATGCTGCGGCGAAAGCTGTCGATCGGCTTTTGGGACCACTGGGTCCCGGCCGCCAACGGCGCCACCGAAGGCGGTCATCAGGAGTGGGCCGAGAAGGAGAAGGTCGAGGTTCAGATAGACTTCATCACCTCGCAGGGCAACAAGCTGCTGCTGACCGGCGCCGCCGAATCGCAGGCCGAGAGCCGGCCACGACATGCTGGCGCTCGCGCAATGGCTGCCGTCGCGCTACTCGGACCAGCTCGTGCCGATGAACGACGTCATGGAGCCGCTGATCAAGCAGAACGGCGCGGTCAACGCCACGGTCGAGTATCTCGGCAAGCTCGATGGCAAGTGGCTCGCCGTTCCGGCGACCGTCGGCAGCCAGATCAAGGGCCCGTGCTCGCGCATCGACTACATGAAGGCAGTACGCCGGGCATCGACGTCCAGGCGATGTATCCCGCGGGCTCACCGCCAAGGCCGACGCCTGGACGTTCGATACGCTTCTCAAGGCGGCGGAAGCCTGTCACAAGGGCGGCCATCCGTTCGGCATCGGACTCGGCACGACGAGCGACAATGTCGACACCGCCGGGCGCATTTTCCATGGCTTCGAAGCCGTGCTCGTCGACGCCAAGGGCAACATCACCGTGAAGAGCGATGCGGTGCGCCAGGCGGCTCGACTACTACAAGAAGCTGCATGGCAGTTCCTGCCGCCCGACGCGCCGGCGTGGGACGACGCCTCGAACAACAAGTTCCTGGTCTCGGGCCAGGCGTCGATGATCATGTAATCCGCCGAGCGCCTCGGGCGGTCGCCAAGCGACGACGCGCCGAAGGTTGCCGAGCTGTGCTGGACGCACGGCTTCGCCGCCGGACCGAAGGGCCGCTTCGCGCCGTTCGTGCCCTATTTCTGGGGCATCTGGAACTTCAGCAAGAACCAGGCGGCGGCCAAGAGCCTGATCGCGCATCTGTCCCAGCGCGTCGGTCGGTCGAGAAGATGGTGATCGCCTCGGGCGGCTACGACCTGCCGTCGTTCGAGAAGCTCACCACCTTCAAGGTATGGGCCGAGGAAGGGCCGCCCAAGGGCACGCTCTATCACTACCCCAATCCGTATAATCACCAGGTGCTGTCGATGGCCGGCTCGCCGGCGCCGCACAAGATCGCCACGCAGATCTACACCCAGGCGATCCACGACCCAGATGGCGGTTCGCCACTTCAAGGGCGAGGCCGATGGAAAAGACCCTCGCCTGGGCAGAGGGCGAACTGGAAGGCTTCATGCGCAACTAGCCGATGGTGGCGCGCTATTGCGGCCTATGACGCCGACATGTACTTCGCGTCAGGGCTTCGACGCCATGCTGGGGCGTCGAGCCACTGGCGCGCATCGTGCTAGCTCGCGGAAGATCTTCAGGGCCGTTTTGCCTGGGCCAGGGCGGCGAACATCTGTGCCCGCGCCAGGCCTTCCCGCGACTTGGCCACGATGGCGAGCGGACCCATCTTTGACACGCCCATGTATGCCCTGATGCGCGCGCCGAGAAGCCATCATGTCGTCGTCGCTCAGTGCCAGCGTGCCCTGCGTGATGTCGAAGATCTTGCGGTAGGACAACGTGTCGGCGACCACGACACCATCGAGGTAGCCCTCGATGTCGGCCCGAGTAACCGAACCCTTGCAGACAGCGACAATCGAGCCGAGTCGGATGAGAGATCGTCCAGTGGATCGCCATGTCGTTCGGCCACTATGCCAGAGCCCGGAGGGACGACAAGACTGGGCCGATGGTGCTGCCGCACAGGATTGAATCCGTGGACCTCCCTTACCAAGGGGGTGCTCTACCACTGAGCTACGGCAGCAGCGCGAGGCGGCGCGGCGGATATGCCATAGGGGGCAGGGGCGGTTCAACCATTGGACCGCGCTGCCGCCCGCCGAATACCGCGGGCTCGCGGCTGCTTGCCGCGCGCCTCTCTGTCGACCTACCATTTGCGGCGGCCGAGGAGGAAACGCATGGACTGGCGCCCGATTTCCGCCGATCTCGCACATCACCGAGCCGCCGAACTGCTACGTCGACCACATCGAGCCCGGCGTTCCGCGACCGTGCGCCGCACGTTCGGTCCACAAGGACGGCATGGGCGACACCTTCGTCGTCGAGGGCATGAAGGCGCCGGTGCCGCTCGGTCTGGTCGCCGCCGCCGGCATTCCGCCCAAGGACTCTGCGCATGGGCGGCGCGAAATTCGAGGACCTGCATCGCGGCGGCTGGGACCCCACAGACGCGGCTGGCCGACCAGGACAGGGACGGCGTCGCTGCCGAGATCATCTATCCGACGGTCGGCATGATGATCTGCAACCATCCCGACTTCGACTACAAGAAGGCCTGCTTCGACGCCTACAACCGCTGGCTCCAGGGCTATTGCAGCCATCGATCCCGACCGGCTTGGTCGGCATGGGCCAGACCGCGATGCGCTCGGTCGAAGGAGGGCATCGCCGACCTCGAGCGCATCAAGGCGATGGGCTTCAAGGGCGTGATGATGCCGCGGCAACCCGGCCGAGAAGCGACTACGACGACCCGGTCTACGATCCGTTCTGGGAAGCCGCGGTCGCGCTCGACTTGCCGCTCTCCTGGCACATCCTGACCTCGAGCGGCGACAACCAGCTGTCAGCAAGCCGCGCGGCCCCAAGATCAACGGCTTCCTCGCGATCATCCGCGGCTGCCAGGACATCATGGGCATGCTGGTCTTCTCCGGCGTGTTCGAGCGCCATCCCGAGCTGCAAGGTCGTCGTGCGTCGAGGCCGATGCCGGCTGGGCGCCGCACTTCATGCTATCGCATGGACCACGCCTACAAGCGCCATCGCTACTGGATGAAGGGCAAGGAGCTGCCGCGCCTGCCGTCGGAGTATTTCCGCGACAACATCTCGCTCACCTTCCAGGACGACTGGACGGCGTTCCAGTTCGCCGACCGCATGGGACCGCAAGCAGCTGATGTGGGCCAACGACTTCCCGCACAGCGATCTCGACCTGGCCGTGGAGCCAGGACGTGATCGCCGAGCAGACCGGCCATCTCGATCCGGTGCTGCGGAAGCGCATCCTGCGCGACAATGTTGTGGAGCTCTACAAGCTGGCCGCCTAGCGGCCACGGGAGCCATGCATGCGCTTTCAGCCTGTTCATGTACTGCACCGTCGGCCGGCGGGCCGAGCTCGAGGCCGGCATGGCGGGGCCGCAATCCGAAGCTCTACCAGCGCATGCTGGACGAGATCGCCGAGTATGTGCGCTTCGCCGACGACGCGGGCTATTTCGGCTTCGGCCATCCCGAGCACCACCTGCAGATCGAGGGCTTCGAGATCTCCAACGATCCTAAGCTGATGTCGATGTGGCTCGGCAAGCATTGCAAGCGGCTGCGTGTCATCACCTGCGGTTTCGTCTCGACCACCCACAATCCGCTGCGCGTCGCCGAGGACATCGCCACCATGGACCACATGCTGGGCGGCCGCTTCGGCGTCGGACTGGTGCGCGGCTACCAGGCGCGCTGGGTCGAGAACTTCAAGATATGCAGCGAGCTGAACGCCGTCGGGCCGTGGAACAAGGATCGCCCGCCGACACGGCCAACCGCGAGTATTTCGGCGAGTTCGTCGACATCGTTGTCAAGGCGCTCAGCAGCGAGACCTTCAGCCATCAGCGGCAAGTACTGGACGTTCCCGCCGGCCGGCATGGTCAATCCGCACGAGCATCCGGTCTACGTGAAGTACGGCCAGGGCGTCGCCGCCGACATGACGGTCAACGAGATCGGCATCGCACCGCGCCCGCTGCAGACGCCCGCATCCGCCGCTCTATGGCGGTTTCGCCGCCTCCGATGCGCACGGCGCTGTTCTGGGCGAAGTACGGCGGCAAGCCGATCGTGCTGACCGACAACCTCAAGTTCTACTGATCAGCTTTGCCGCGGCTATACCGACGAGGCGGCCAAGCACGGCCGCACGGTCGAGAACGGCCAGCAGGCGGCATGGGGCGGCATCTTCATCTGCGCGCCCCGACCGATGCCGAGGCGCAGGAATGGGCCAAGGACATGATGTGGTTCTGGCACGAGCTGGGCCACGCCCTTCGGACAGGGCGTGCCAGAGCTGATGGTCGGTTCGCCCGACACGATCTGCCGGCGGCTCGAGCAGGTGAAGCAGGCGTTACCCGACCAGGACGAGGTCGTCGCTGCTGATCCCTCAGGGCCTGCACGAGCGTCAGCCAGATCCTGACCTCGCTCGAGCTCATGGCGACCAAGGTGATGCCCCGCTTCGCCTGAGCGTTGCCGACCCGCTGTCCGCACGGCGAGATCTAGCGGATATATGTGTTGCATTTCAATGAGTTGGCGCTACGAGCGCGAGTTCACATCAGCGGTTGAAGTTGCGTTTAGAACATTACCCGATCACAATGGTCGTGGTTCGATGGCACGTTTCCAGTGCCGATGAACCAGCGCAACGCCAGGTGGTGACTGCCGCAGCGAGTGGTGTCACGATGCCGTCGCACCGTGTGAAGACGGTCTTAATCAGGGAGAACAGAGTCATGCTTAGGAAGATGTTCGTTCTTATGGCCGCGGCATTTGCCCTCGGCGCGTGCGCACAGCCGCGCCCGTTGCGGCGCCGCCGCCACCGCCGCCGCCGATGGCGTCACAGTCGTACATGGTCTTCTTCGATTGGGACAGCACCAGGCTCAGTCCCCAGGCGATGACCACGATCGGTCAGCCGCCGCCGCTTTATCAAGAGCGGTGGCAACCCCAGCATCACCGCGACCGGCCGCACCGATACGCACGTCGGATCGGCTGAGTACAACATGGGCCTGTCGCAGCGACGCGCCAACGTCGTCAGGGATGCCCTGATGCAGAACGCGTGCCGGCGGGCGCCGATTGTGCGAACGGCGTCGGCGAGCAGGGCCTGCTGGTGCAGACCAGGCGACGGCGTACGCGAGCCGCAGAACCGCCGCGTCGAGATCGCGGTCGGGGGTCCCTGAGTGATGACCGGCGACGTCGCCTACTGTGATGCACTCGCCAGGCTGGTGCGCACGAATTCCCGGGTACAGACCCGACTGGCGACCTCGGAAAAGCGCTGTCGGATTGCCAGACTCGCACCCCGGATTACGGCATCCCGTCTATGGAGAAGTACCTCGTCGACAACAAGATCCCGCTGCCGCGGCGCGGCTAGCGCTCAATCGACATAGCGAAGAAAAGGCGGCCCTCGTGGCCGCCTTTTTGTGTGCCGGGCTCAGCGCCTTCCCGGTCCCGGACCAGGCCGTTGCACGGCGTTCAACTCGGCACGGGCCTGCTGCACGTCGCGATCGCGCGAATCGATACGTTCCGCCTGATCGAGCAGGCGATCGGCAGCGGCATAGTCGTGGCGGGAGATGGCCGCGCGGGCCTGCGCCACAAGCGCATCGACGCGATTGTCCTGGCGCTGGGCGTCTCGTTGCGCGTCACGCAGGTCGGCGCCGCGCAGCGGTCACATCAGACGAGCGCGGATCGATGCGCTCGGCCTGGTCGAGCGCCCGGTCGGCGCCGTTGAAATCACCGCGCGTGATCGCACGTCGCGCGTCGCTGACGAGCTGGCGCAGCTGCTCGGCCTGCGCGCTGGTCGGTCCGGCAGGGACCGCCGGCGGCGGAGCTGGCCGTGGTGCGGTGGCCACCGGTGGCGCCGGTGCCGGCGCCGGCGCGACAGGGGCGGGAGCCGGGGACGGAGCGGGCAGGGCGGCCGTCGTGGGTGACGGACCGAAGGCGCCGTTGTCCTTCGCGATGTAAAGGCCGCCGCCCACCACGACGACGGCGAGGGCGCCGATGATGCCGTAAAGCGTGCCGTTGTTAGCCAAAACAGCCTCCTTGCAAAGGTGCAGGAGGAGCAACGCCTACGGGGGTTAACGGTTCCGCCTCAGCGGTCGAGCCAGACGTCCTCGAAGCGGAAGCCGTTGTAGAAGCTGTTCACCATGCTGGTGTAGCCCTTGACCGCCGGCTGCTGGCAAGTCGTGGAGCGGTTCCACATGATCGGCGGCCGTGCGCCGTCGGCCAGCAACCGGACGTCGATCTCGCCCACGATCTGGCGCCGCTTCTGACGTCGGGCTCGACCGACTGTAAATCCATCAGCTTCTCGATCTCGGGATTGCAGTAGCCGGTGTAGTTGCGCTCCGACGCGCAGGCGAAGTTCTCGAAGAACGTCTGGTCGGGATCGTCGACTCCGTTGCCGGTGGCGTTCAAGCCCAGCGTGTAGTCCTTGCGGCCGAGACGGGCGAACCACAGCGAGGTCTCGACGATCTCGAGGTCGGCATCGATATCGATATCGCGCAGCTGGCTCTGCAGCAGCATGGCCGGCTCCTTGTAGAGCGCAATGCCGCGCGTCGCGAGCTTGACCTTGAGCTGCCGGTTGGGGCCGTAGCCCTGCTTTTCCATGAGCGCGCGCGCCTCGGCGCGGTTTTGCTTCACGTCGGCGCCAAAGCCCGGCACCGCGTCGAGGAGGTCGGGCGACAGCCCCACACTCCGTCGGGCGGCGGCTGCAGGTACCGCCGATCACCGCATTGCCCTGGGTGATGGTGTCGGCGAAAGCCTTGCGGTCGAGCGCCAGCACCAGCGCACGCCTGAGGTCGGCGTTGTCGAACGGCGGACGGGTGCGGTTGACCAGCAGGTTGACGTTTAGGTTCATCGACGCGGTCTCGCACAATGCCGACGGCGCATCCTTCTTCACCAATGCAAGTTCGTTCGGCGTCACCTCCGCAAGGAAAGGTCATGTCGAACCGGCCGGCGATGAAGCTCAGGATCGCGGTCGACGGGTTGTTGACGATGTTGAAGTCGATGCCGTCGAGATAGGGCCGGCCCTTCTTCCAGTAGTCGGGGTTGCGTGCCAGCCGGATGTACTGGAACTCGCTGAACTGGGTGAGCCTGAACGGGCCGGTGCCGATCGGCCGCGAGCGCATCTCGCGCGGTCGAGATGTGGCAGGGATAGATCGGCGACAGGCCGGAAGCCAGCATGGCCGTCAGCGAGGATTGCGGGCGCTTGAGATGGATCGTCGCCTGATAGTCATTGTAGGCGCTGACATGGTCGACGTTGCGGTACCACGACGCGCGGGGATTGCGGCGCAGCTTGGTCGGCGCGGTATCGGTCAGGAGCTCGAAGGTGCAGACGACGTCGCGCGCGGTGAAGGGCCGGCCGTCATGCCATTTGACGCCTTCCTCGAGCTTGAAGGTGAGCTGAGTCCTGTCGGGGTTCCAGGTCCACGACTTGGCGAGATCGGGCCGGATGGTGCGGGCGCTGTTCTGCGCCACCTGCTGGTCGTAGAGCAGGAGGTTGTTGAAGACCGGCATGAACGGCACCAGCGTCGACGCCGTTGCCTCCTCGTGGATCGAGGCACTCGGCGGGTTATCGCGGTGATACAGCTTGAGAACGCCGCCGCTCTTTTGCGCCAATGCCGGCCCGGAGACGCACAAAAAGGCGGCAATCGCGCCGCCCAACAAAATAATCGCCCGCATCTTTGTCCCTTGGGCGACACACGCCTAGTTGCGCGACTGTACACCGGGGACAAGCCCGCGCGACGCATCATTGCGCCGGGTACGACGGGCCGGAGGCGCCCGGCCCTGGTTCAGCCCTGGTCGAGGAAGCTGCGCAGCATCCTGGAGCGGCTGGGATGCTTCAGCTTGCGCAGCGCCTTGGCCTCGATCTGGCGGATGCGCTCGCGGGTCACCGAGAACTGCTGGCCGACCTCCTCCAGCGTGTGGTCGGTGTTCATGCCGATGCCGAAGCGCATGCGCAGCACGCGCTCCTCGCGCGGCGTCAGCGTCGCCAGCACCCGGGTCGTGCTCTCGCGCAGGTTGCCCTGGATGGCGGCCTCGAGCGGGATGACCGCGTTCTTGTCCTCGATGAAGTCGCCGAGATGGCTGATCCTCCTCGTCGCCGATCGGCGTCTCGAGGCTGATCGGCTCCTTGGCGATCTTCAGCACCTTGCGCACCTTCTCGAGCGGCATGCCGAGCTTCTCGGCCAGCTCCTCGGGCTGCGGCTCGCGGCCGATCTCGTGCAGCATCTGGCGGCTGGTGCGGACCAGCTTGTTGATGGTCTCGATCATGTGCACCGGGATGCGGATGGTGCGCGCCTGGTCGGCGATCGAGCGGGTGATCGCCTGGCGGATCCACCACGTGGCGTAGGTCGAGAACTTGTAGCCGCGGCGGTACTCGAACTTGTCGACCGCCTTCATCAGGCCGATGTTGCCTTCCTGGATGAGGTCGAGGAACTGCAGGCCGCGGTTGGTGTATTTCTTGGCGATCGAGATCACGAGGCGCAGGTTGGCCTCGATCATCTCCTTCTTGGCGCGCATCATCTCGCGCTCGCCGTCCTGCACGGTCTTGCACCATGCGGCGGATACTCGAAGATCGGCGCGCCGGCGTGCGTCGGAGATCGCCTTGATCTCGGCGCGGATCTTCTCGACGTCGGCCGACTTCTTCTTGGCGAAGTCCTTCCAGCCCCGGCCCGGCAGCTTGCCGACCTTGTCGAGCCAGTTCGGGTCGATCTCGTGGCTCAGGTAGTTGTCGAGGAAGTCCTGGCGCGGGATGCGGAAGCCCTCGGCCAGGCGCAGCAGCTTGCCCTCGAGCATCATCAGCTTGCGGTTGAGGTCGTAGAGCGCAAGCTTCAGCTGCTCGATGCGGTTGGCGTTGATGTGCACCGTGCGCACCAGCTCGACGATCTTCTTGCGGTGCTTCTCGTAGCTCTTCTCGAACTCGGCGCTGGGCTTCTGGCCGCGGCTCGAGCGTCGACAGGCGCCGGTTCTGCACCTTCGACATCTCGATATAGACCTTGGCGATGCGCGTCAGCGTGCGCAGCACTCGGGCTTGAGCTTCTCCTCGAGCGCCGACAGCGACAGCGCGTTCTCGTCGTCGTCCTCGCCGCCCTCGGTCGGCGCGCCTTGGCGGCCTCGCCGTTGCGTCGCCATTGACCGGCGGCGCGGCCGGACGCACCGGAGGCCTGGGCCATCGCCGGGCGCGGCATCAGCCGGCGCGGCCGGCGGCGGCTGCCGCGCCGACGCCCTTGCCCTCGCCGGGCAGCGCCGCCCTGGGTCGCCTCGAGGTCGATCACGTCGCGCAGCAGGATGCGGCCTTCGTTGATGGCATCGCGCCACGCCAAGAGCGCGGTGATGGTCATCGGGCTCTCGCAGATGCCGCCGATCATCTTGTCCTGGCCGGCCTCGATGCGCTTGGCGATCTCGATCTCGCCTTCGCGGCTCAGCAGCTCGACGCTGCCCATCTCGCGCAGGTACATGCGCACCGGGTCGTCGGTGCGGCCGAGTTCCTCGTCCTCGCCGGTCGCCTCGGCGGCCACCACGGCGGTCTTGGCCGGCTCGGCCGGGGTGGCGGCCGGGGCCTCTTCCTGCTCCTCGGCCTCGACCACGTTGACGCCGGCTTCCGACAGCATCGCCATGGTGTCCTCGATCTGCTCGGAGGACACCTCGTCGGGCGGCAGGGCGGCGTTCAGCTCGTCGTAGGTGACGTAGCCGCGCTCCTTGCCCTTCTGGACGAGCTTCTTGAGCTCGGCGCCAAGGGTGTCGAGCAGCGGGGCGTCCGGGCCCTCTTCGCGGGCGTCGGTGGCTTCGGGCTGGGCGGCGGGCTGCGGTCTTGGTCGCCATTCTTTATCCTTGGGCTGCAACAAACACGACTAAAACGGCCTGGTTTGGCCGTAGTTTTGGCTGCAAGAAGGGGAGGCGGGGAGGGCGTACCCGCAAAACTACCCTTCTACTATATGGGGCTTAAGTTCAAGCAGCGATAGGGGGCCGCGGCGTGATTCGACTGCGCAGCCCAGCTATCCCGTCCCGGGTTCGAGGCTTTCCCGCCGGATCCGGTCCAGAATCGCCTGCAGCCGACTGCAAATTCTCCTCATTCATGTCCTCGGCCAGGGCCTCTTCGGCCCGTTTCAGCTCCTCCGGGTCGGCCGTCAGCTGGCTGAGATGGCGCGCGGCGCGGCGCCACTGGCCGACCCAGCCGTCGGCATCGGCCGGATCGTCGCGGAACACCTCCCGGGCCTTGGCGCGGGCCGCCGCGGCCAGCCGGCCCAATCCGGAGCGCTGCAGATGCTCCTCGATCAGCCGGGCTTCAAGGGAGCTGCCCGGCGTCGTCGCCGGCCAAGGCCTCGTCGGCCGCCGGATCGATCCCTGAGGGCGCCAGCGACAGGGCGTCGAGAAGCGCCGCTGCGCAGTGCGGGCCAGCTCCGGATTGGCGATCGGCAGAGCGGCCAGACCTCCTCGGCCAGGACGTGCAGGAGCGCCGGCCGCTCGATCAGGGCGCCCAGCAGCGCCCGCTCCTGGCGCGAGCCACTCGAGGTCGGTGCTGGAGCGCCGGGCGGCCGAGCCGGCGGCGAAGGGCGCGGGCTCCGGCCGGACCGCCGCGGAACGCGCCGCTCGCCCGGCTGCCAGGCCGGCCTCTCGGGACGCCTGCGACGAGCGGTCCAGCCGGTTGCGCATGTCAGGTCCGGTAGTAGTCGCGCACCACCGGATCGGCGATCTCGGCCGACGCGCTGCTCGACGGCGCGCTGCAGGCTGGCGCGGCGCTCGGGCGTGTCGGCGATCTTGCCCTCGGTCTCCATGTCCCACACCACGTCCGACAGCGGGCGGGCGAGATCGAGCACGCGGCGGATGGCGTCAGCGCCGTGCACGCGGATCAGGCTGTCGGGATCCTCGCCGGCCGGCAACGCCAGGAAGCGCAGGCTCTTGCCGGCGCGCAGCAGCGGCAGCGCGCGCTCGGCGGCGCGGGCGGCGGCGCGGCGGCCGGCATTGTCGCCGTCGAAGCAGAGGTAGGGCTCGTCGGCGAGCTTCCACAGTTCGCCGAGCTGGCCTTCGGTCAGCGCGGTGCCGAGCGGCGCCACGGCGCCGGTGAAGCCCGCGCCGTGCAGGGCGATCACGTCCATGTAGCCCTCGGCCACGATCACCGGCTGATCCTTGGTCGCGGCGACGCCGGGCGCGGTCGAGGCAGTAGAGGTTGGCGCCCTTGTGGAACAGCGGCGTCTCGGGCGAGTTGAGATATTTGGGCTCGCCCGCGCCCATCACGCGGCCGCCGAAGGCGATGACGCGGCCGCGCCGATCGCTGATGGGGAACATCACGCGGCCGCGGAAGCGGTCGTAGGGCTCGCGGTTGCCGTCGTCGGGCTGGATGGCGAGGCCGGCCTCGACGATCTTGTCGATCGGCACGCCTTCGCGCTTCAGCGCCGCCAAAAGCCCGTCGCGCGAGTCGGGCGCGAAGCCCAGGCGGAAATCGTCGATCGTCGCGTCTTCGAGGCCGCGGCCGCGCAGATAGTCCAGGCCCTGCCGGCCGACCGGCAGGCGAAGCTGCTTCTGGAACCAGCGCGCTGCCTCCTCGACGACCTGCTGCAGGGTGGCGACGCGGTCGGCGCGCTCGCGCTCGGCCGGCGTGGCGCGCGGCACCGGCAGACCGACCTCGCGCGCGAGCTTCTCGACCGACTCGGGGAAGCGAGAGCCCCTCGGTCTTCATCACGAAGCCCACCGCGTCGCCGTGCTCGCCGCAGCCGAAGCAGTGGATAGAAGCCCTTCTTGTCGTTGACCGTGAAGGACGGCGTCTTCTCGTTGTGGAACGGGCAGAGCCCGGCGTACTCCGCGCCCGAGCGGCGCTTCAGCGAGACCTTGCGGCCGACGATGTCGGACAGGCTGAGCCGCGCGCGCAGTTCGTCGAGGAAGCCCGGGAAAGGCCATGCCTTAAGATGGCTCCCGCGCCGCGCGAGCGCCAGAGACGCCAGCCCACAAGCGCGGGGAAAACGGGAAAACTGTCAGCCCGTCAGAGCTTTCTTCACCGCAGCCGACGCCTTGGCGAAATCCATCTGGCCGGCGTACTTGGTCTTGAGCGCGGCCATCACGCCGCCCATGTCCTTGATCGTCTTGGCGCCGGCCGCGGCCATCGGCCTCGCTGCACGGCGGCCTCGACCGCCGCGTCGTCCATCTGCTTCGGCAGGAAGCGCTCGATGACGGCGATCTCGGCCTTTTCCTTGTCGGCAAGGTCGGCGCGGTTGCCCTTCTCGTAGAGGACGATCGATTCGTTCCGCTGTTTGATCATGCCCTGCAGCATCGACAGGATGCGGTCGTCGGCCACGCCCTCGCGGCTGGCCTCGGTGCGGGCGGCGATATCGACCTCCTTGAGCTTGGCCAGGATCAGGCGAATGGTGCCGACGCGCCGCGGTGTCGCGGGCGCGCATGGCAGTCCTTCATCGCCTCGTTCAGTTTGTCGCGCAGCATGTCTTTGTCCCGACCGGTCGAAGGGCGGAAACTAATCGCTCGCTCCGCTGTTGGCAAAGCAAATAAGTTATTGAAAATGCTTGTGAATTAGCCCGTCGCAGCGCCTTGACCCTCTGCGACCGCTTGGTTACAACCCGCGCGGTTCGCAGGTCGCCTCCCGGGCAAGGCCGGGCGGGCCGCACGGAACGGACAAATTCATCATGACTTCTACCTAAGACCGCCGGCGCGACTGACCGCCGCGCCGCGTTGGGCCACGGCCGCGCTGGTGCTGGCCGACGGCGCGGTCTTCTGGGGCAAGGGTGTCGGCGCCGCCCGCCATGCGGTGGGCGAGGTCTGCTTCAACACCTCGATGACCGGCTACCAGGAGATCATCACCGATCCGTCCTATGCCGGCCAGATCATCACCTTCACCTTCCCGCACATCGGCAATGTCGGCACCAATCTCGAGGACATCGAGAGCATCACGCCGGCGGCGCGCGGCGTCGTCGCTGCGCGGCGACATCACCGAGCCCGCCAGCTGGCGCGCGGCCAAGCCGCTCGACGACTGGCTGAAGGGCCACAATCTGCCCGGCGTCTGCGGCGTCGACACGCGGGCGATCACCCGGCGCATCCGCGACGGCGGCGCGCCCAACGGCGTGGTCGTCCATGCGCCGGACGGCAAGTTCGACATCTCAAGCTGCGCAAGACCGCGCAGGACTGGCCGGGCCTCGACGGCATGGATCTCGCCATCGAGGTCACGACCAAGCAGACCTATTCAGCTGGGACGAGACCAAGTGGGCGCTGGGCAAGGGCTACGGCAAGCTCGACAAGCCCGAGTATCACGTCGTCGCCGTCGACTACGGCGCCAAGCGCAACATCCTGCGCTGCCTCGCCAACACCGGCTGCAAGGTGACGGTGGTGCCGGCGACGGCGACCGCCGAGGACATCCTGCGCCACAAGCCCGACGGCGTGTTCCTGTCGAACGGCCCCGGCGATCCGGCGGCGACGGTCGGCTACACCGTGCCGGCCATCCAGGGCGTGCTCGACAAGAAGGTGCCGCTGTTCGGCATCTGCCTCGGCCACCAGCTCCTGGCGCTCACCCTCGGCGGCAAGACGCGCAAGATGGAGCGCGGCCATCGCGGCGCCAACCAGCCGGTCAAGGACCTGACCACCGGCAAGGTCGAGATCACCTCGCAGAACCACGGCTTCTGCGTCATCGCCAGATCGCTGCCCAAGAACGTCGAGGTGACGCACGTCTCGCTGTTCGACGGCAGCAACGAGGGCCTGCGCTGCACCGACAAGCCGGCCTTCTCGGTGCAGTACCATCCCGAGGCCTCGCCCGGCCCGACCGACAGCCACTACCTCTTCGACCGCTTCGTCGAGATGATCGACAAGAGCAAGGGCAAGTAGAGTGTCCGCATGCCCAAGCGCACGCGACATCAAGAGCATCCTGGTCATCGGCGCCGGTCCGATCGTGATCGGCCAGGCCTGCGAGTTCGACTATTCCGGCGTGCAGGCCTGCAAGGCGCTGAAGGACGAGGGCTATCGCGTCATCCTGGTGAACTCCAACCCGGCCACGATCATGACCGATCCGGGCCTGGCCGACGCGACCTACATCGAGCCGATCACGCCCGACATGGTGGCCAAGATCATCGAGAAGGAGAGGCCGGACGCCATCCTGCCGACGATGGGCGGCCAGACCGCGCTCAACACGGCGATGGCGCTGCATCGCGACGGCCGGCTCAAGAAGTACAAGGTCGAGCTGATCGGCGCCAACGCCGAGGCGATCGACAAGGCCGAGGACCGCCTGCTGTTCCGCGACGCCATGACCAGGATCGGGCTCGAATGCCCCAAGAGCGAGGTCGTGCACAATCGCGAGGAGGCGATCGAGCGCGCTCGAGCATGTCGGCCTGCCCGCCATCATCCGCCCGTCCTTCACCCTGGGCGGCACCGGCGGCGGCATCGCCTACAACCGCGACGAATATTTCGACATCGTGCAGGGCGGCATCGACGCCTCGCCGGTCGGCGAGGTGCTGGTCGAGGAATCGGTGCTCGGCTGGAAAGAGTACGAGATGGAGGTCGTGCGCGACCACCACGACAACTGCATCATCATCTGCTCGATCGAGAACGTCGATCCGATGGGCATCCACACCGGCGATTCTGGTGACGGTGGCGCCGGCGCTGACGCTCGACCGACAAGGAATACCAGATCATGCGCGACGCCTCGATCGCGTGCCTGCGCGAGATCGGCGTCGATACCGGCGGATCGAACGTGCAGTTCGCGGTCGATCCGGAGACCGGCCGCATGGTCGTGATCGAGATGAACCCGCGCGTGTCGCGCTCCTCGGCGCTGGCCTCGAAGGCGACCGGCTTCCCGATCGCCAAGGTCGCGGCGCGGCTGGCCGTCGGCTACACGCTCGACGAGCTGCTGAACGACATCACCGGCACGACGCCGGCCTCGTTCGAGCCGACGATCGACTACGTCGTCACCAAGATGCCGCGCTTCGCCTTCGAGAAGTTCCCCGGCGCCGAGGCGCTGCTCACCACCTCGATGAAGAGCGTGGGCGAGGCGATGTCGATCGGCCGCACCTTCCAGGATCGCTGCAGAAGGCGCTGCGCTCGATGGAGACCGGCCTCACCGGGCTGAACGAGATCGAGATCAAGGGCGCGCCCGACAAGGTCGGCCATCGTCGGCGCGCTGTCGCCGCCCGACGCCCGACCGCATCCTGGTGATCGCCCAGGCGTTCCGCTTCGGCCTCTCGGTCGACGAGATCGCCTCAGGCCTGCAAGTACGAGCCGTGGTTCCTGCGCCAGATCGAGCAGCTCGTGGAGATCGAGGCGGAGATTCGCGCACGGCGGCCTGCCCAAGGACGCCAAGGCGCCTGCTCGATCTGAAGAAGAAGGGCTTCTCCGACGAACGCCTGGCCGAGCTCACCAGGCCAGTCCGCCGCCGAGGTGGCCAGCGCAAGCGGCGCGCGCTCGGCATCCGGCCGGTGTTCAAGCGCATCGACACCTGCGCCGCCGAGTTCAGAATCGCACACGCCCTATCTCTATTCCTGCTACGAGGGCGACGGCCATCCGTCCGGCCGAGTGCGAGGCGCAGCCGACCGACCGCCGCAAGGTCATCATCCTGGGCGGCGGCCCCAACCGCATCGGCCAGGGCATCGAGTTCGACTATTGCTGCGTGCACGCGGTCTATGCGCTGCGCGAGGCCGGCTACGAGACCATCATGGTCAACTGCAATCCGGAGACCGTCTCGACCGACTACGACACCGCCGACCGCCTCTACTTCGAGCCGCTGACGGCCGAGGACGTGATCGAGCTGGTCGAGGTCGAGCGCCGGCAATGGCGAGCTATTGGGCCTGATCGTGCAGTTCGGCGGCCAGACGCCGCTCAAGCTCGCCAAGCCGCTCGAGGCCGCGGGCATTCCCATCCTCGGCACCTCGCCCGACGCCATCGACCTCGCCGAGGATCGCGAGCGCTTCCAGAAGCTCATCCACAAGCTGAAGCTGCGCCAGCCCAACAACGGCACGGCGACGTCGCAGAGCAGGCGATCGCCGTCGCCGAAAAGATCGGCTACCCGGTCGTCATCCGGCCGTCCTACGTGCTGGGCGGCCGCGGCCATGCAGATCGTCTACGACCGCGAAGGGCTCGAGCGCTACACGCGCGACGCGGTGAAGGTGTCGGGCGCCAATCCGGTGCTGATCGATTCCTACCTGCGCGACGCCATCGAGGTCGATGTCGACGCGCTGGCCGACAAGGACCAGAACGTCTTCGTCGCCGGCATCATGGAGCATATCGAGGAGGCCGGGATCCATTCCGGCGATTCGGCCTGCTCGCTGCCGCCCCATTCGCTGCCGGCCAAGATCCTGGGCGAGATCGAGCGCCAGACCGAGGCGATGGCCAAGGCGCTGCAGGTCGTCGGCCTGATGAACGTGCAGTACGCGGTCAAGGACGGCGAGGTCTATGTGCTCGAGGTCAATCCGCGCGCCAGCCGCACCGTGCCGTTCGTCGCCAAGGCGACCGGCCAGCCGATCGCCAAGTATGCCGCCCGCCTGATGGTCGGCAGATCGCTGAAGTCGCTGGCCATCAAGAAGGCGCGCGGCAAGCACATCGCGGTCAAGGAGGCGGTCGTTCCCGTTCGCCCGCTTCCCCGGCGTCGACGTCATCCTCGGTCCCGAGATGCGCTCGACCGGCGAGGTCATGGGGCTCGACTCCGATTTCGGTCGCGCCTTCGCCAAGTCGCAGCTCGGCGCCGGCAGCAAGGTGCCGGTCGACGGCGTGGTGTTCGTCTCGGTCAAGGACCAGGACAAGGCGCGCGATGGTGAAGCCGGTGAAGCGGCTGGTCGATCTCGGCTTCACGGTCGTGGCGACCGGCGGCACCGCCGACTTCCTGCGCCGGCACGGCATCGCGCGCGCAGCGCGTCAACAAGGTGCTCGAGGGCCGGCCGCACATCGTCGACCTGATGAAGGACGGCAAGGTCCAGCTCGTGTTCAACACCGTCGACGGCGCGGCGGCGCTCACCGACAGCTTCACGCTGCAGGCGCACCGCGCTGATGCACAAGATCGCCTATTACACCACGGTCGCCGGCGCCAAGGCGTCGGTCGAGGGCATCGCGGCGCTGAGCGAAGGCGCCCTCGACGTTGCGCCCCTGCAATCCTACTTCAAGACCACTTTCTAGCGTCCCATCGCGGCAGCTTGCGCCATGCAGCGCGCGATTCGAGGTCGCGTTGGCCGTTGACGCCGCGCGATTCATTAAGGACGATCTGGTCAATGGAACGGGTTCCGACGACGGCCGAGGGGCTGAAGATCCTCGCGGACGAACTGAAGCAGCTGAAGAGCGTGGAGCGCCCGGCGATCATCAAGGCGATCGCGGCGGCGCGCGAGCATGGCGACCTTTCGGAGAACGCCGAATACACCTCCGCGCGCGAGCGCCAGGGCTTCATCGAGGGCCGCATCGCCGAGATCGAGGACATCATCTCGCGCGCCGAGGTGATCGACTTCAGCAAGCTCTCGGGCAAGATCGTGAAGTTCGGCGCCACCGTGCGGCTGGCCGACGAGGACACCGACGAGAAGGTGAAATACCAGATCGTCGGCCCCTACGAGGCCGACCTCGCCAAGGGCCGCATCTCGGTCACCTCGCCGATCGGCCGGGCGCTGATCGGCAAGACCGTGGGCGACACGGTCGAGGTCCAGACGCCGCGCGGCGCGCAGCTCCTACGAGGTCGTCGGAGTCCAGTTCAAGTAGGCATCCTGCCGCGACCGCGATCGCCGCGCGTGCGCTGCGCATGCCGATCGCGCGTCATCGTCGCGTACTGGATCAGGAACAGCACGACTTTGCTGGCGATCGCCCCAGATCGACATCGCCGACGCCCAGGTCACGGGCGTCGAGCGTCGAGCGCGCAGCGCGATGTTGAGCGCGGCCGAGGCGAACATCAGCCCCGCCCAGACGATAGCCGAACAGGTATGGCGAGGTCCGGCACCGTCGCGACGCGCGATCGGCGGCAGGTAGCGGTTCATCCAGCCGCGCTGCAGCATGCACGACGCCGACGATGACAGTAGATGACGCGTGGGCTTCAGCATCACGAAACGCGCGATCGCTGGTGAGCATCGTCGCCGTGCCCGGACGACCAGCGATGACCGATGCTCAGCCATTGCATGGTGTCGATCGGCTTGCGGCGCGCCATCTGCCAGCCGATCTGGACGACGCCCAGCGCCGATGCCGAGCGCCGACTGCCAGGAAGAGGTTGTCGGTCAATCAGATAGGACGGCGAGGAACAGCAGCGTCGAGGCGCAGGTCCGAGACCAGCAGGACCGCGCGCGACTGCAGGAGGTTCTTCATGGCGGACCTCCACTAACGGTAACGCCGTGTATTTGTAGACACGGCTATGAGATACACTGCTGTTCCCCGCAAGACTTTTCAGCTCGCGGAGCCAGGTCCTCGGCGTGCTCTGGAGACCGTCAGACCACGACCTTGATGTAGGTGTCCTTCATGACGATCAGGCCGCGGCGGAAGGTGTAGAGGTCGCAGCCCAGCCATTCCTGGCGTCTCGCCGGTCCTGAGCGTCGCCGTGCGGTGCCATTCGGTGACGGCGCGGTTGCCTGCAGATGAACTCGCTGGTATGGCGCCATTTCACGTCGCCGGTGCCGGCGAACAGCGGCTCGAAGTAGCCGCGGATCGCCGCCTTGCCCTTGTAGCTCTGGCCCCAGATAGTCGGGCCCGCGGGCGTTGCGGAACTCGCCGTCCTCGGCGAAGAATTGACGATGCCGTCGACGTCGCGGCGGGCGAAGGCATCGGCGATCTCGTGCAGGCGCTCGAAGGTGACGTCGGGCTGCGGCGCTGCCGTCCATCGCGCTCCGTCCTCCTACTCGGTCGAGATCGGCACGCCGGGAAGCTGCTTGGCGGTGCGGAACACCATCATCGATTTCACGTGGCTGACGTTGGGCGCCGAGGTGAGCCGGGTGGTCAGGAACTTCTGATATTCGTCCCAGGTCTCGGCGACGATCTTCAGCAGGAAGTCGGCTTCGCCCGCCAGCATGTGGCACTCGCGCACCTCGTCCCACTTGGCGATCAGCTCCTCGAATGCCTTGAGGTCGGTCTCGGCCTGGCTGTTGAGCCCGACCAGGGCGAACACCGAGACGCTGTAGCCCAGCGCCTCGGGGCTGAGCTCGGCGTGGTAGCCCTTGATGATGCCGGCGCGCTCCAGGGCCCGCACGCGGCGCAGGCAGGGCGGCGCCGGAGATGCCGGCCCGTTCGGCCAGCTCGACGTTGGTCATGCGTCCGTTGGACTGCAGGTCGCTGAGAATGCGCCGGTCGATCTGATCGAGCTTTGCGCGAGCCATTCAGTTTCCTCCGTTGGCCGCGGTCTATGCCAGAACCATGCCATCCGCGCAATAAAGTTGCGAGATCTGGCAGCGCTGCTGTGAACAATTGCGCCTGGGATTTCAGAACGGCCGTGCATACCAGGCGGAGGTTTGCATATATGTCGAAGATATGCGGTTGGCGGGATGCGGGAAGGACATGGCAGCAACTCATCGCGGCAAGGTGCTCATTCTGGGGTCGGGCCGGCAGGCTACACGGCGGCCATCTATGCCGCCCGCGCGAGCCTGAAGCCCATGCTGGTGCAGGGCATCCAGCCGGGCGGCCAGCTCACCATCACGACCGATGTCGAGAACTACCCGGGCTTCGCCGACGTCATCCAGGGCCCCTGGCTGATGGAGCAGATGCAGAAGCAGTCGGAGCATGTCGGCACGCAGCTGTTCTTCGACACCGTCGTCGACGTCGACCTCGGCCGGCGGCCGTTCGTCTGCACGGGCGATTCCGGCGATCGCTACGAAGCCGACGCGCTGATCATCTCGACCGGCGCCACGGCGAAGTGGCTGGGCCTGCCCAGCGAGGAGACGTTCCGCGGCGGCGGCGTTTCGGCCTGCGCGACCTGTGACGGCTTCTTCTTCCGCGGCAAGGAAGTGGTCGTGGTCGGCGGCGGCAACACCGCCGTCGAGGAGGCGCTCTACCTCACGCATCACGCCTCGAAGGTGACCCTGGTCCATCGCCGCGATGCGTTCCGCGCCGAGAAGATCCTGCAGGACCGCCTGTTCAAGAATCCCAAGGTGACGGTGCTGTGGGATCACACGCTGCAGGAGATCGTGGGCGAGGCCAAGCCGGCGCCGCTGGTCAAGGGCGTGCGCCTCAAGAACGTCAAGACCGGCGCCGAGCAGGAACTCGCGACCGACGGCGTGTTCATCGCCATCGGCCATTCGCCCAACACCGAGCTGTTCAAGGGCAAGCTCGCCATGGACGGCGAGGGCTATCTGATCACCAAGCCCGATTCGACCGCCACCGACGTCGAGGGCGTCTACGCCGCGGGCGACGTGCAGGACAAGATCTTCCGCCAGGCCGTCACGGCGGCCGGCACCGGCTGCATGGCGGCGCTCGAGGCGGAGAAATGGCTGGCGAGCCAGGAGGCTCGCCTCGCGCAAGCCGCGGAGTAAGCGGCGGCGCGGATCGGCGTTTGGCGCGCAGCGCCAGGCGCCTAGGGAGGCAATGTCATGGACTGGGACAAGCTGCGGATCTTTCAGGCCGTAGCCGATGCCGGGAGTTTCACGCATGCCGGCGAGACGCTGAAGCTCAGCCAGTCGGCGATCTCGCGCCAGATCGGCGCGCTCGAGGAGCAGCTCGGCGTCATGCTGTTCCATCGCCATGCGCGCGGCCTGATCCTCGACCGAGCAGGGCGAACTGCTCTATCGCACCGCGCGCGACATGGCCGCCAAGGTCAACACCGCCGAGGCGCTGCTGCGCGCCAACCAGGACAAGCCGGCCGGCCGCCTCAAGGTGCACGACCACGGTCGGCTTCGGCTCGACCTGGCTGACCGCGCAGATGCACGAATTCATCACCATGTATCCCGACATCGACGTCAGCCTGGTGCTGTCGGACAACGAGCTCGATCTCGGCATGCGCGAGGCCGATGTCGCCATCCGCATGGTCATGCCGCGCCAGCCCGGCCTGGTGCAGCGCCATCTGCTGACGGTGCGCAGCCACGTCTATGCCTCGCACGGCTACATCCAGAAGTACGGCAAGCCGACCACGGTCGAGGAACTCGACCAGCATCGCCTGATCATCTTCGGCGAGGACGCCCGGGCGCCGGTCCAGGACGTCAACTGGCTGCTGCGCGAAGGCAATGTCGACCAGTCGGCGACGGGTCGTGGTGCTGCGCGTGAACAACGTCTACGGCATCTTCCGCGCCGTCAGATCGGGCCTGGGCATCGCCTCGCTGCCCGACTATCTCGCGCGCAGATCGACCAAGATCGAGATGGTGCTGCCGGACCTGAATGTCCGCACGACCGATGTGTATTTCACTTATCCCGAGGAATTGCGGCATTCCAAGCGCATCGCCGTGTTCCGCGATTTCCTGCTGCGCAAGGTCGCGGAGACACGATTTTGGCAGGCAGACCTGCAGGATTGCATAGTCGGTGAAAGGCATGCGTCTGCCGCATGCCAGTGTTCCGGAAATTCCCCTACCAATAGCGCAGTCGAGGATTAGGTTTGGGTTCAGGTCTTCGACACGAACGGTTTCGGCTGATCGCGTTCGAAACTCGGGATCCTCATGATCCCACGTCTCCCAGACGTGAAGCCTCCCTAGTTTGACTCCGCCGGGCCTTAGTGGCCCGGCGTTCTTTTGAGCATCCTGCGGCTCGATGTGTCAACCGAGGCCGTGTGCGAGACGTTCTGCCGCTGGTAGGTCCAGACCGCGCAGCCGCCAATCGATTGATGTGGCAGATGCCGCAACACCACATGTATTTTCCAGAGCCAGCCAAGACGATGTTTTCCGAAGTCCGCCACGCCATTCTCCCCCTGGCTCTGCGCAAGATGCAGCGCCGGGGCGATTTGGAGCGCGCCGGTCTCCTGATCGAATCGCTGGCCAAGCACTGGCGCGACACCAAGCCCTTCGAGCTGCTGATCGTGTCGCCGGCAGCGACGCGCACCTGCTGCGGACCAGCCTGCCGCGCTTCCCAACATCGACGTCTCGGTCCGGCCGGAGAGCGACTTCTTCCCGCCGTTCAGCCGCTTCTACCTGATGACCGGCTGGTACCGGCAGCAGATCGTCAAGCTGCAAGGTGCCGGCGCATGCTGGGCTTCGGCGGCTATCTGACGCTCGATTCGGACGTCTGCTGCGTCGGCGACTTCGATGCCACGACGTTCGTCGAGGACGGCCGCGGCGCTGTCGCGCTGGGAGCCCAAGCTGCATCACGATTGGTGGCGCAACGCCGCCGAGATCGTCGGCTCGTCCTACGATGCCAAGGGCCACGGCCTGTCGGTGACGCCCAACCTGCTGCACGGCGAGCTGGCGCGCGCAGACGCTCGAGCATCTTCGCAACGGCGCTCTGGGACGCCACGACGTCGCTGTGCTGCTGGAAGGCGCGCAAGCCGCTCGGCGATGCCGTGGACCGAGTATTCGCTCTACACCAGCGTCGCCGAGCTGAAGGGCAACCTGTTCGACTATCACGTCGACTGGAACACCTGCTACGCCGCCGACGTGCACCTGTTCTCCGAGCAATCCTGCGTGTGGGGCGCCGACGACTTCGAGCGCCTGGTCGAAGCTGCCCAACGGCACCGATCCCGGCGGCAAGTTCATCATCGTCCAGAGCCACGCCCGCATCCCGCTCGAGCGCGTCCGCGAATACTGCCTGAGCTTCGCGACTGGCGCTCGCCCAGTCAGCTGAGCGAGGCCATGCTCACCTCGGTCGCGCTTGGGCGCGAGTCGCGTCGCCGACGTCTTTCCGTGTGCTCGCCGATCTTCGGCGCCTCGGATCCGCCCGCGCGAACGCCGTCGAAACTGACCGGCAGGCCGTGGAACAGCGCGCCTGAGCCGGCGTAGGGCTTGGCGAACATGCCGAGCGCGGCCACCTGCGCCAGCTCCAGCACCTGCGGCACCGTGTTGAGCGGCCCGTTGGGCACGCCCAGCGCGTCGAGCTTGGCCGACCAGTAGGCGCGGCTCTCGCGCTTCATGATGTCGGCAATCATGCCGCAGCAGCAGGTCGCGCTGCTGCATGCGCTCGACGTTGGTCTTGAAGCGCGGCTCGTCCGGCCATTCGGGATGGCCCAGCGCCTCGGCGAACTTGCGCCACAGCCGGTCGTTGCCGGGGCAGATCATCAGCGGCCCGTCGCTGCACTCGAAGGCCTGATAGGGCGTGAGCGAGGGATGGCCGGTGCCCTGCCGCGGCGCCATGCTTGCCCGTCACCGAGTAGCGACGGCGACGTGGTTGGAGGCCCACATCAGCCCGCTCTCGAACAGCGAGGTGTTGACCAGGCTGCCTCGGCCGGTGGCCGTGCGCTGGGCGAGCGCGGCCAGCACGCCGATCGCCGTCCACATGCCGGTCGACAGGTCGATGATGGAGACGCCGATGCGCGCTTCCGGGCCCGGACGGGATCGCCGTTCAGCGAGATCAAGCCCGGCCACCGCCTGGATGATCGGCTCGTAGCCCGGCCGCTCCTTCCACGGCCCGACGTGGCCGAAGGCGCCGAGGTCGGCGTAGATCAGCCGCGGAAAGCGCTTGGTGAGCGTCGGCGCCGTCGATGCCGAACTTGGCCGGCACGTCGGCCCTGCAGATTGTGCACGAAGATGTCCGCCGCGCCGATGCGCTCGATCAGAGCCTCGCGCTCGGCCTTGTCGGCGAGATCGCAGGTGATCGACTTCTTGCCGCGGTTGAGCGCGATGAAGCTCAGCGGCGTCGCCTTCGACGAAGGGCGGCCCCCATTTGCGCGCATCGTCGCCCTCCGGCCGCTCGACCTTCACGACATCGGCGCCGAGGAAGGCCAGGATCTGCCCGCAATAGGGGCCGGCCAGGTTCTGGCCGAACTCGACGACCTTGATGCCGTCAATGGCCTCAGGGAGCGGCTTGCTCATCTGAGATTGCTGCCCAGGATCTCGCGCGCGATCACCATGCGCTGGACCTCGCTCGGTCCCTCGCCGACGCGGCGGATGCGCATCTCGCGGTACCAGCGCTCGAGCGGCAGGTCCTTGGTCATGCCCATGCCGCCATGGATCTGCATGGACGCGGTCGACCACCCGGCCGCCGCCCTCCGAGGCGATCAGCTTGGCGATGCGCGGCTTCGGTGCGGAAGGGCAGCCCGCGGCGCGCCTTCTCGGCCGCCTCCAGGGTGAAGTGGCGGGCGCTGCGGATGTCGATCTCGTTGTCGACCAGCATCCACTGCACGGCCTGGCGGTTGGCGAGCTTCTCGCCGAAGGTCGCAGCGCATCTTGGCCCATTCGATCGCCATCTCGTGGGCGGCGATGGCGACGCCGATGCAGCCCGCGGCATAGGGATGCGCTGGCGCGTCAGCCGGTCGTTGGCGACGGCGAAGCCCTTGTTGACCTCGCCCAGCACCTGGTGATCGGACACCCAGCAATCCTTGAACTCGAGCTCGGTGGCGTAGCTCGACGAGCGCAGCGTGTGCACGACGCGGCGCACGTGGAAGCCCGGCGTGTCGGCATCGACGATGAAGCAGGTGATGCCGCCGCGTCCCTTCGAGGCGTCGGTGCGGGCGAACACGATGCCGTACTGCGCGCGGTCGGCGCCGGAGATGAACAGCTTGGCGCCGTTCAGCACCCAGCCATTGTCCTTGCGCTCGGCCCTGGTCTGGATGGCGCGCGCCGGGTCGCTGCCGCCCGACGGCTCGGTCAGCCCGAAGAACGGCTTCTTCTCGCCGCGCAGGGTCGGATAGAGGTAGCGCTCCTTCTGGTCCTCGTTGGCCTCGAAGATCTGGGCCAGGCCGGCGCCGCCGAAGGTGCCGTAGCAGGGCACGTAGAGGCCGGCGCGATGCTGGGCCATCTCGATGGCCAGCAGCACGCGGGTGACGATGTCGATGTCCGGCCCGCCGAACTGCTTGGGGATGTCGATGCCGAACAGGCCCATCGCCTTGGTCTTCTCGACCAGCCGCGCGTGATCGGCAGGATCGAGCTCGGAGCGCGTCGGGATCGAGCTTGGCCTCGAGCGGAATGATCTCCTCGCGCACGTAGCGGCGGACCTGGTCGATCAGCATCTGCTGTTCGGAGCTGGGCTCGAAATCCATGGGCGTTTCCTTCGGTAAGCTCCGCCTTCACCTCATGTTCCTCTCCCCCGCTAGGGAGAGGTTAGGTGAGGGAATCGACGGTGCGTGACCCTCTCGCCCAGCCTCTCCCTGGCGGGGGAGGGTAGGAAGAGGTTGGCGCTGATGTTCATGCCGGGCTGAGCCGCCCAAGCGGCGGCGGGTTCTTGGCGTTGTCGGGCGGCAGGCTGCCGTGGTCGGCCTTGTGCACCATCAGGAGCTCGAACCAGCGCGTGCGGTACTGCATGGTTCACCTCGACGCGGAACTGGTGGCCCGGGCCGCGCTCACTGCGCCTCGCGCTGCAGCTCGCTGCGCAGGCCGAAGGGCGAGCGCGCGCCGGCCTGGCCGATGATAGAGGATCGCGCCCGTGGCATCGGCGACCTGGTAGACGCCGAGCTGGCCGGGCAGGCGGCCGGCTTCCTCGGCCGTGAGCGGCCGCCACGGCTTGTCGAGGCGCAGCCGGATCGCCACGCTACTTGCCCTGGAACTTGGCCGTGCGCTTCTCCAGGCGGGCCTTCATGCCCTCCTGCGCGTCCTGGCTCTGCATCGCCGCCCGCACCAGCGCGTCGACGTCGTCGTGCTTGATGGCGTCGCGGAACTCGAGCTGGCGCACGGTCAGCGCCTTCATGGCCTTGAGCGACAGCGGCGCGTTGGCGGCCAGCCGGTCGATCACCTTCTTGGCCTCGGCCTCGAGCTGGTCGGCCGGCACGCAGCGCGCGATCAGGCCCAGCGCAAAGAGCTTGGTCGAGGGCAGGGGATCGCCCAGCAGCAGCATCTCGCGCGTCGTCACCGGCCCCAGCACTTCCATCAGCTTCTTGGCGAGGAACCAGTTGGGCGCCAGGCCGACCTGGGCGAGCGACATGCCGAAGCGCGCCTTCTGGCTCGCCACCACGAGGTCGCAATGCAGCGCCAGCTCATTGCCGCCGGCGATGGCGTCGCCCTGCACCACGGCCACCACGGGCAGCGGACAGAGCTCGATGGCGCGCAGCATGACCTCGATGCCGCTTGCCTTGCCGGCGTTGGCCGACTTGCTGCGCTCGGCCATGTCGAGGCCGGCGCAGAACACGTCGCCCTTGCCGCGGATCACCAGCACGCGATCCTCGGCCGCGACCGGCGCCTGCAGTGCTGCGATCATCTCGTTCAGCAGTTCGCTGTCGAGCGCGTTGCGCTTGTCCGGCCGGTTCATCCAGACGGTTTTGACCGGGCCGTTCTTCTCGATGATGACTTTGTTCATCGCCTCACTCGCCCGGTTCGATGCCGGCCGCCTTGATCGCGCTCGGTCCACCACTCGGTCTCGGTCTTCACGTAGGCGCGCGAAATCGTCGAGGCCGAGCGGCGAGATCTCCATGCGGCCCTGGCGTCATCGCCTTGCCGGTGGCGCGGATCCTTCAGCGCCTCGGCGATGGCGTCGTACAGCTGTCTTCTGGATCGGCTTGGGCGTGGCGGCCGGCGCGAACACGGCGAGCCAGTAGACCAGCGAATAGCCCGGCACCGTCTCGGCGATCGCCGGCAGGTCGGGCGCGACCGGGTGCGCTTGGGCCCGGTGGTGCCCAGCCCGCGCACGCGTGCCGGCCTCGATCTGGGTCAGCGCCTGCGGCAGGTCGGGGAACATCACCTGGACCTGGCCGACGCCACGTCGCCCAGCGCCTGCGGGCTCGCCTTGTAGGGCACGCGCTCGATCTTCACGCCGGCCATCTGGTTGAACATCTCGGCCGACAGGCGCTGCGAGGCGCTGGCCTCGGAGTAGTTGAGCTTGCCCGGGTTCTTCTTGGCGTAGTCGATCAGCTCGGCCACCGTCTTGACCGGCAGGTCGTTGTTCACCACCAGCGCATTGACGCCGGTGACGCAGCGCATGATCGGCGCGAAGTCCTTCTCGGGATCGTAGGAGAGCTTCTTGAACAGCGCGCCGTTGGCGGCGTTGGTGGTGTTGGTGCCCATCAGCAGCGTGTAGCCGTCGGCCGGCGCGGTCGCGACGCGCCGAGGCGCCGAGCTGGCCGCTAGGCGCCCGGCTTGTCGTCGACGATGATCGGCTGCTTCAGGATCTCCTGCAGCTTGGCGCCCAGCCCGCGCGCCGTCGAGGATCGGTGGCGCTGCCGGCGGCGAAGGGACGACGATCATTGATCGGCTTGTCGGGAAAGGCCTGCGCGAAGCCGCTTTCGACAGGCAGCCGCGGCGCGACAGGGCGGCGACGTCGGCAAGCGCGCGGAACGGCGGTTCAATCTCACTAAAATCCTCCCATGGCCTCCACCGGCCAGCAGCCTGTTGTACGCGGGCCGGCGCGGCGGGCAAAGGCAGGCAGGCGTAGATGAAGAGCTTTTCCGCTTTGCGGTCGGCGTAGCAGCCCGGCCACGAACTCGGCCGTAGCCGTTGTAGAGCAGGGTCGGGATGCGCTCGTCGCTGCCCAGCGGCTTCTCGGTCGCCTGGCTCCAGCGCGGATGCGGCACCTGCGGGTTCACGTTGGCCCAGAAGCCGTATTCGCTGGCCTGCCAGCGCCTCCCAGAACGGTGACCGGCCGCTTGTCGGTGAACTCGAGCGCTGACGATCGACTTGACGCTCTTGAAGCCGTACTTCCACGGCGCCGCCAGGCGCAGCGGCGCGCCGTTCTGCTTGGCGATCGGCTTGCCGTAGAGGCCGGTGGCGCATGAAGGCGAGCTCGTTGCGTCGCCTCGTCCATCGCCAGGCCCCTCGGTGTAGGGCCAGGGATAGAAGGTCGTCGCTGCTCGGCGCATCACCGCGGGTTCATGAAGCGTCTCGCATGCACGACGTACTTGGCACTGCCCGTGCGGCTTGCACGAGCTCGACCAGCGACGTCAGCGGAGAAGCCGCTCCACGGCACGATCATCGACCAGGTCTCGACGCAGCGGTGGCGATAGACGCGCTCCTCGAGCTGCACCTTGGCCAGCAGATCGTCGATGCCGATCTCGAACGGCTTCTCGACCATGCCGCTCGACCTTGATCGTCCACGGACGGACTCCAGCTTCTGGGCCTCGCGCCAGATGCTCTTGTCGGTGCCGAATTCGTAGTAGTTGTTGTAGGTCGTCGGCCAGCCGCTCGGCGGTCATGGGCGCGGGCACGCCGTACTTGTCGTTGCGCTTGGCCGGGTAGAGTGCCGGCCGACGGATCCTTGGCGTCCTGCGCCGATGCCGATCGGCCGGCACGGCGAGTGCCGCGGCGCCGAGCCCCATTGCGCGCACCAGTTCGGCCGGCGCTGCAGATAGTGCGCCTTCCGGCGTCGCCTGATTTTCGCCCAATTCCCAGCCGCGCCTGCGCTTGATCAACATGCTGTAGAACTCCTTACGCACTTCAGCTTATCGCTGGCGTTGGCCGTGCGGCCGTCAGCAAATCAACCCTGCTCACCGGACCGTGACGTCGCCCTTCGCCCATGGCATCTGGCAAGATCGCTGCGCTGGCCCATGACCACCATGGCTCTCGGCGACCAGGAACATCGGCCCGATGAAGCCCTGGAAGATGTTGTCGAGCAGCGCCGGCCGCTTGCCTTCGTAGTGGTGGCCGACGAACTGCAGCACCCAGCCGCCGACGAACAGCGACGATGAAGGCCATCCAGACCGGCCGAAGCCGAGCCCAGCGCGCCGGCCAGCGCCTCCGCGGCGAACCAGGCGACGGCAGCATCAGAAATGCCATCGACGAGGCCGATGCCGAGATCGAGTGCCATCCAGCCCAGCGACCGCCACGATCGCCACGGCGAGCGACATCAAGTCCATCCGCGGCCGCCCAGCTCGAAGCGCCACAGCGACAGGCACCAGCAGCAGCGAGAACGACGATGACGGGAATGCCCACGAAGTGGGTCGCCTTGTTGCGCCAGTCGCGATGCACCGCCGCGTAGGCGCTGAGCTGCGACGGAACAGATCGTGGCCATGAGAGGCTCCGACATCGTCCCCATGGAAACGCTCCACGGGGCCAATATGATCCATGCCTCTGACGAGGGGAAAGGCGGGGGGCGCGCCACTCTCAGTGGCGCGTCGTTCACGGGTCCCAACGATGATCGCGCGACTGGAGTCGCGCGCCTTCAGCTGCCTGGGCCTTGGTCCCGCGTCACTTCCAGGATCTCTGGGCCACATCTGGTCCTTCCAGCCGGCATTGCCGGTGACGGCCAGGATGACCTTGTTGTCCTGGGCCAGGATGAAGCGCGGCGTCGCATCGGCCGCGCTGTGCGCCTCGTCGCTCGTCAGGAAGGCGGTGCAGGACCCACTGCGCGTCGGCGGGCCAGCTCTTCCTCCTTCAGCACCAGCGTCTGGTCGGCGGGATGCACGATCGCGGTAGTCGAGTTTCTGGCAGGCGTCGGACTTGACAGAAGGCAGGCTCGGACTGGGCACGCCAGATCTTGCAGCCGCCTCAAAGTTCGTGGCCGACGAACACCAGCATCGGCTTCCCAGACTGGGCCTGCGCGATGCCGGGTCAGTGACGGTGCGGTGGCCATCGCCAGGCCGCCCACCATCAAAGACCGTCTGTTGAACATGAGCGATGCTCCTCGTGGAAGAGTTCCACGAGGCCAACTATGAGAACAGCGGCACCGAGTGCAGCCGCCGGAGCGCGGCCTCACCGCCTCCTGTGACCGGCTGCGGCGTCAGGCTGCCGCGCGCTTCTTGGTCTCCTCGACGATGCGGTCGGCGGTGCGGCCGACCAGCTCCTGCAGATGGTCGAACTCGGTGCGGAAGGTGCCCACGCCCTGCGTCACCGAGCGGATCTCGACGATCATGTCGGCGACCTCGGCCTCCGGCATCAGCGGCCGAGACCTCGTCCCAGCCGTTCCAGCCCGGCGCGCGCGTCGTAGCCCAGGAGCTGGCCGCGGCGGCCGGAGATCAGGCGCTGGATGCGCGAGCGTCGAGTCGCTGACGGCGCCGCCACCGTCACCTTGAGGATCGGCTCGAGCAGCACCGGCTGGCACCTGGGCATGGCCTCGCTCATGGCGATGCGCGCCGCCATCTTGAACGCCATTTCGGAGCTGTCGACGGCGTGGAACTGGCCGTCGAACAGCGTCACCTCGAGGTCGACCACCGGCTGGCCGAGCGGGCCTTCCTTGAGGTAGTCGATCAGGCCCTCCTCGACCGCGGGAATGAAGTTGCGCGGCACCACGCCGCCCACGATCTTGTCGACGAAGCGGAAGCCCGAGCCGCGCGGCAGCGGCTTGATCTCGACCTTGATGTCGGCGAACTGGCCGTGGCCGCCGGTCTGGCGCTTGTAGCGCGCGTGCTCGGCTGGTGCCGGCCTGGATGGTCTCGCGATAGGCGACGCGCGGCGCCACGGTCTCGACCGCGACGTTGTAGCGACCGCGCGAGCTTCTCGACCGCGACCTTCAGATGCATCTCGCCCTGGCCCTTGAGCAGCAGCTCATGGGTCTCGGCGCGCGCGCTCGAAGGACAGCGAGGGATCCTCCTCGGCGATCTTCTGCAGGGCGCCCGAGAGCTTGACCTCGTCGTTGCGGTTCTTGGCGGTCAGCGCCAGCGCGAAGACCGGCGGATCGGCCGGCGGGAAGTCGGCGACGGGCGCGATGCCGCCGGCCGCTCAGCGACTGGCCGGACGACAGGGCGTCGAGCTTGGCCAGCGCCACGATCTCGCCCGCTCTTGGCCTCGCTGATCTTGTCGAGGCGCTGGCCGAACGGCCGGAACAGCGCGCCGATCCGCTGGCCGCCGAGGCTCTGGCCTTCGACTCAGCATTGCCCGACCAGACGCGGCAGAGCGAGAGCTTGCCGGCATGGGCCTGGTGCAGGACCTTGAAGCATTCGGCCATGGCGACGCCGTTGGACGGCAGAGAGCGGCGCTTGGCGGTGCCGCCGACGAACGGCGTGTCGTGGCGCAGCGCCTTCAGCAGCCGGCGCACGCCGTTCTCGCGGTCGCCGGCGCCCAGCAGCACGGGCACGATCTGGTCGGCGCCGAACTCGTCGTGCAGGTCGCGGTAGATCAGCGACTTCTCCGGCGCGATGTCCTCGATCAGCTGCTCGAGCAGCGTGTCGTCGAACTCCGACAGCGTCTCGAGCATCTCGCGCCGCGCCTCGGCTCTCGCGCGGCAGGATCTCGGCCGGCATCTCGATCAGGCCGGAGGCGCCGCTCGACTTGTAGCGATAGGCGCGCTCGCTCGCGAGGTCGACATAGCCCACCGTCTCCTCGCCGCCGTCGCCGGTCGGCCCGGCGGATCGGCACCTGGCGCAGCACCAGCTTGCGCGACGACGACGGTCTGCAGCGGCCGCCAGCATGTCGCGCACGCGGACCTCGGCGGAATCGATCTTGTTGATGAAGATGACGTGGGGGATGTGATGGTCTTCGATGTATTTCGAGCAGCGGCGTCAGCGCCACCACCCGCTCGGGCGACGGCTCGCAGACCACGACGGCGGCGTCGCACACCGCCAGGGCCGCGAAGGCGTCGTGCTGGAACTCGATCGAGCCCGGGACGTCGAGGAAGCTCCACTGGTCGCCGAGATAGTCGACCGAGGCGATGTTGAGCTCGGTGCCCATGCCGCGCTTGCGCGCCTCGGCGGCACCGTCGCCGATGGAGGGTGCCTGCGCGCGTCGAACCGCGCCGGCCGATGGCCCCCGTGGCGTAGAGGATGCTCTCGAGCAGGCGACGTCTTGCCCGAAAGATACGGCCCGCACAGCGCCACCACGCGATGCGCGCCGCTGCCTGGTCTGCCTCCGGTGATGGTCTCGGCTTTGATGTCGTTCATGACAACGTCCTCCCTTCTGCGCGGTCTGGCCTGCGCGCATGAAAGCTCCGGACGGTGGTCGCTACGGAATCATCGGCCGGAGCGAAGCACTTGTCCTGAGAAATCGCTTTCACCCCGGCGGCGGGTGAGTCAATCCGCCAGCCGGGGAAGATTATTTCCGCCTAGGAACGGCCGATCGCGAGTTGCGGTCCGTCATCCAGTCTGTTAGGGGCACTTACGACAGCGCCCCGCAGGCCTGCTGGATGCGCCGGCCGGCCTCTTCGAGGAGGTCGGTCGCGCGTGGCGTAGGAGATGCGGAAGGCCGGGCCCTGGCCGAAGGCCGAGCCCTGCACGACCGACAGGCCTTCCGACTCGAGCAGGTAGTTCACGAAGTCGGTGTCGTTCGCGATCGTCTTGCCGTCCGGCGTCTTCTTGCCGATCGCGCCGGCGCACGACGGATAGACGTAGAACGCGCCTTCCGGCCGCGGGCACTTGAGCCCTTGGTCTGGTTCAGCATCGAGACGATGAGGTCGCGGCGCTGCTTGAAGATCGCGACGTTCTTCGGGATGAAGTCCGTCGGGCCGTTCAGCGCCGCCACCGAGGCCGCCTGGCTGATCGAGCTGGCGTTCGAGGTGCTCTGCGATCTGCACGGTGATCATGGCGTCGATCAGCTTCTGCGGGCCGGCCGCGTAGCCGATGCGCCAGCCCGTCATGTTGTAGGCCTTCGACACGCCGTTCATGGTGAGCGTGCGGTCGTAGAGCCTGGGCTCGACCTCGGCCGGCGTCGTGAACACGAAGTCGTCGTAGACCAGCTTTCGTACATGTCGTCGGTCAGCACATGGACCTGCGGATGGCGCAGCAGCACGTCGCACAGCGCCGCGCAGGTCGGCGCGGGCTGTAGGCCGCGCCCGTCGGGTTGCTGGGCGAGTTCAGGATCAGCCACTTGGTCCTGGGCGTGATCGCGCGCTCGAGATCCTCGGGCTGCAGCTTGAAGCCGCTCTGACTCCGGGCACTGCGACGATCACCGGCGTGCCGTCGCCGAACAGCACCATCTCCGGGTACGACACCCAGTAGGGCGCCGGGATGATCACCTCGTCGCCCGGGTTGAGCGTGGCCAGCATGGCGTTGAAGATGATCTGCTTGCCGCCCGAGGTGACGACGGTCTGCGCACGGCTTGTAGTCGAGGCCATGGTCGCGCTTCATCTTGGCGCAGATCGCCTGGCGCAGCGCCGGCGTGCCGGGCACCGCGGTGTAGCTTGGTGTCGTTGGCGTGGATCGCCTTGATCGCCGCTTCCTTGATGTGGTCGGGCGTCGGGAAGTCGGGCTCGCCGGCGGCCAGGCCGATGACGTCTTTGCCGGCCGCTTTCATCTCCAGGAACTTGCCTTGCGCGGCATTGGTCGGAGAGGGCTTGATGCGGCTGAGACGATCGGCAATGAAAGCCATGACGCGATGCCTCCTTTCAGGCGTCGACAAAGGCGGCGCGAAAGTACTGGCGGCCGCTACTTTCGCAAGGCAACGCGATGTGCGCAGACCGTTGCGAGGGCTATTTCTCGTAGAGCTCGCGCCGTACCGGCGTTATGCCTCAATCGACCAGCCTGCACCGACGGCCTCGACGCTCATCTTGGCGTCGCCGAAGCCGACGCGCCGGCCGCTGACCGGGGCGGCGTCGCGATAGTCGAGGCCGATCGCCACCCGGAGGCTGTCGCCGCGCGGGCTGATGTCGTTGGCCGGGTCGAAGCCCACCCATTCGAGGCCCGGCACCCAGGCCTCGGCCCAGGAATGGCTGGTGCGGCCGACATGCAGCTCGGGATCGTCGTTGCGCAGGTAGCCGCTGACATAGCGCGCCGGCACGCCGAGCCGGCGGCAGCAGGCGATGAAGACATGCGCGTGGTCCTGGGCCACGCCGGCGCCGCGCGCCAGCGCCTCGGCGGCCGTCGTGTCCACGGTCGAGACGCCGGTCTTGTAGGCGATGCGCTCGCCGACGCGCTCCATCAGCTCGTGCAGCACCGCACGACGCGCCGCGTCGGCGTCGGCGGCGCGCTTCGGCGAGGCCGTCGATCATCGGATCGAAGCTCGCATCGTGGCGGGCGAGGCCGCGTGTTGCGCAGCCAGAACGGCGCCGGCAGCGTCGGCGTCTCGGCGTAGCGCAGCCACTGATCGGCGCCGCTGTATTCGTAGACGCCGTGCGACCACGATCTCGACGCGCGTCGTGCTGCTGCGCCACCGAGAAGGTCGTGACCTGGTTGCCGTGGCCGTCGATCCATTCCGGAGCGCTTGCCCGGCCCGTCGATGCGCCACGACACGCATGCGCTGGCCGGCGGCCGGCTTGGGCGTGAGCCGCACGTCGTGGATCGAATGGCCGGAGGGCTGGTCGAACTCGAAGCGCGTGGCGTGGTGGACCGAAAGGCGCATGCTGCTCGCTCAATCCAGCAGGAACTGGCGGCCGATTTCGTCCGACAGCGTGGCGATGTCGCCGCGCACGCCGCCCAGGAACTTGCCCAGGCCCGATGTCGAACACCTGGTCGATGCGGGCGTAGCGCAGCCGCGCATGCAGCTCGCCGGCCAGCCGATCGGCTTCGCCGCGCGTGCCGTAGGCCTCGGCCAGCTCGCGCATGTTGAGATCGACCATCCACAGGCAGTGATGCACCGAGCGCGGCACGTCGCGGCGCAGCATCATCAGCTCGGCCACCTTCATGGGATCGAGCGCGCTGCGATAGATGCGCCGGTAGGTGCGCACCGCGCCGATGCAGGCCAGCACCTCCGACCAGGCGAAGTAGTCGAGCTCGTCGGCGTGCGGGTCGCCGTCGGGCCGCAGCAGGTGGAACTTCACGTCGAGGATGCGGGCGGTGTTGTCGCCGCGCTCGAGGAAGGCGCCGAGCTGCAGGAAATTGTAGGCCTCGTCGCGCAGCAGCGTCACTTGCGCGGCGCCGAAGATCATCACCGCCTGCTTCTTCACCGATCTCGATCAGCGCGCCGCGGTCGAGCGTGGCGCGGTTGCCGCGCAGGCGGCGCGCTGAGCTCGAGCCACAGCGCCGTTCAGGCTCTCCCAGACGTCGACCGTGATGTTGTTGCGCTCCTCGCGGGCATTGCGTGCGCGCCGCGCCGATCGAGCTCACGATCGAGGAGGGGTTGCTCTCGTCGAGCACCAGGAAGTCGATCAGGCTCGGCCAGCCGCGCCGCTCGACTGCTGCTGGGTCTGGCGGAACTCGTCCTCCATGCCGAAGATCGCGGCGACGCCCGCCGCCTCCTCGCCGCGCGACTGCAGCGCCATGCGCTGGGTCGGCCTCGATCAGCCGCGCCGTCGACTTGGCGCGCTGCAGGTAGCGGCCCATCCAGTAGAGGTTCTTGGCGGTGCTGCTCAGCATGTCGGGGCGCCGTAGCGCGCTGGTCTCTGCGGCTCTGCCGTACCGCGTCAGGGTGCCCCATTGAGTGCAGCGCGTGGCACCCGCGCGCGCTCGGCGCCAGTACCCAGGTGTCCTTCGGTGCCGCCGCCCTGGCTGGAATTGACGACCAGCGAGCCTTCCTTCAGCGCCACGCGCGTGAGGCCGCCGGGACATGATGGTGATCTTGCGGCCCGACAGCACGAAGGGCCGCAGATCGACATGGCGCGGCGCCACGCCCTGGCTGACGAAGGTCGGGCAGGTCGAGAGCGCCAGCGTCGGCTGGGCGATGTAGTTGTCGGGCCGCGCCCTGCAGCAGCGCGGCGAACTCCTCGATCTCGGCCTTGCTCGAGGTCGGCCCGACCAGCATGCCCTTGCCGCCCGAGCCGTGGACTTCCTTGACGACCAGCTCGGGCAGGCGCTCGAGCACGTATTTGAAGTCGTCGGGCCGGTCGCAGCGCCAGGTCGGCACGTTGCTGCAGGATCGGCTCCTCGCCGAGATAGAAGCGGATCATCTCGGGCACGTAGGTGTAGGTCGACTTGTCGTCGGCCACGCCGTTGCCCAGCGCATTGACGATATTGACGCGGCCGGCGCGCAGCGCGCCCAGCAGGCCCGCGACGCCGAGGCAGGAGTCCGGCCGCATCGCCAGCGGATCGAGGAAGGCGTCGTCGACGCGGCGGTAGATCACGTCGACGCGCTGCGGCCCGCGCGGCGTGCGCATGTAGACGCGGCCCTCGTCGACGAACAGGTCCGAGCCCTTGACCAGCTCGATGCCCATCTCGTCGGCGAGGAAGGCGTGCTCGAAGTAGGCGCTGTTGTAGTGGCCCGGCGTCAGCAGCACGACGTTGGGCTCGGCGTCGTCGCTGAACGACACCGAGCGCAGGGTCGCCAGCAGCTCCTCGGTATAGTCGGCGACCGGCAGCACGCGCATGGCCGAGAACAGCTCGGGCGCCAGCCGCATCATCACTTCGCGGTTCTCCAGCACGTAGGAGACGCCCGACGGCGTGCGCACATTGTCCTCGAGGACGTAGAAGTCCTTCTCGCCGACCCGCACCAGGTCGATGCCGGCGATATGGGCGTGCACGCCGCCCGGCAGCTCCGAGGCCCTGCGCCATCGCCACGAACTCGGCGTTCATCAGGATCTGCTGTCTCGGGGATCACGCCGGCGCGGCAGATCTCGCGCTCGCCGTAGGCGTCGGCCAGGAAGGCGTTGAGCGCCCGCACGCGCTGCACCAGCCCCTTGTGCAGGATACTCCCATTCGTCCCAGGCGATGACGCGCGGGATGATGTCGAAGGGGATCGTCGTCTCGGCGCTCGTCGACGGCGCCATAGGCGCCGAAGGTGATGCCGTGGCGGCGATAGAAGAGGTCGACCTCGTGCCGCGTCGCGGCGACCTGCTCGGGCGAGGTCCGCGCCAGCCAGTCGCGCGACGCCGCGATAGGGCGCGCGGACCGCGTCCGCCGGCTCCCGGAATTCATCTCGTCAAATGCCTTGGCCGCCATCCGGCATTTCACCCCCTGTCGAATCACAATATAAGCAATCGACGGGCCAACAAAGCGGCCCGGGAATTCTGCGGAGGAGCAGCGTGAAGCAGGTGCTGATCGACCGCTACGGAACGCCCTGGGACGTCGCGCGCTGCGCCGACGTGCCGGATGTCGGCGAGCCCGGCCGCCGACGAAGTCGTGTTCGACGTGCTGGCCTTTCCCGATCAACCCGGCCGACATGTGGTTCTGCCGCGGCAGTTACCGGCTGAAGCCGCCGCTGCCGGCGACGCCGGGCGCCGAATGCGTCGGCCGCGTCGACCGCCGTCGGCGCCGGCGGTGAAGCACGTCAAGCAGGGCGACCTGGTCATCAACCTGCAGCGCGAGAACTGGGCGCAGCGCCGCAAGGTGAAGGGCGACGATGCGATCCCGCTGCCGGCCGGCATCGATCTCAGGCAGGCGGCGATGGTGCGCATCAATCCGCCGACTGCCCAGCTCATGCTGTCGGACTTCGTCGACCTCAAGCCGCGGCGACTGGGTGATCCAGAACGTCGCCAACTCGGCCGTCGGCCGGCTGCTGATCGTGCTGGCCAAGCAGCGCGGCCTGCGCACGGTCAATGTCGTGCGCCGCGCCGAGCTCGCCGGCGAGCTGAAGGCGCTCGGCGCCGATGTCGTGATCGTCGACGGCGACGATCTTGCGCGCGCCGGGTCGCGCGAGGCGACGGGCGACGCCCGGATCATGCTCGGGCGTCGAGGCGATCGGCGGCGCGGCGACCGGCGCGTCTCGCCGACTGCGTCGCGACCGACGGCACGCTGGTCCACTACGGCTCGATGAGCGGCGAGGATCCGCAGGTCGACGCGCAGCAACTTCATCTATCGCGGCGTCAGGCTCACCGGCTTCATGCTGGGCCGCTTCCTTGCCAAGCGCAGCCCGAGCAGATCCGCGCGATCTATGCCGACCTGGCCGGGCAGGTCATGGCGGGCAAGCTGTCGGCGCCGGTCGACACGGTCTATCCGATCGAGAAGATCAAGGACGCGCTGGCGCACGCCGACAAGGGCGGGCGCAACGGCAAGATCCTGGTCAGCCCCTGAACGGGGCGATCTGAACGAGGGAGGAAAGCAGATGAGTTCCGAAGTCGCGGCGAGTCGAGAAGGTGCTGCAGGTCTATTTCGACGGCCTCTACGAGGGCGACACCAAGAAGCTCGGCGAGGCGTTCCATCCGCGCCTCGCATCTCTACAGCCGCCGGCGGCGACGGCAAGGCCGCCGACTGGCCGCGCGCCGACTGGTTCAAGATGGTGGAAGAGCCGGCCGTCGGCCAAGGCCAAGGGCAGCGCGCGGGCCGACCGCATCGTGTCGATCGACTTCTCCGGCCCGGCCACGGCCTTCGCCAAGGTCGAGTGCCAGCTCCCGCCGCGCTACTTCACCGACTATCTGACGCTGCTGAAGGTGGACGGCCGCTGGCAGGTCATCTCCAAGGCCTTCCACACGGTGACGAAGGAAGTGACCTGTCATCCTCGTCATACGGGGAGGATACAGGAGGGGCAGGCCCAGCCTGGCGTGCGTTCAGATCGTGATCTCATCACCGCGAGATCATCTTGGGGCTTCCTTCTGTATCCTCCCTGCGAGCGGAGGAGCATGAGTCTTAGTCCTTCGCGTCGGCCGCGACCTGGACCTTGATCATCTTGTCGGGCGGCGGCGGCACGGCGCCCGACTGGCCGCTGCGCCGCGCTTGATCTTGTCGACGAACTCCATGCCCGACGTGACCTTGCCCCACACGGTGTACTGGCCGTCGAGGAAGTTCGAATCCTTGAAGCACGATGAAGAACTGGCTGCGCGCGCTGTTGGGATCGCTGGTGCGCGCCATCGACACCGAGCCGCGCACGTGCGGCTCCTCGGAGAACTCGGCCTTCAGCGTCTCGCCCATGCCGCCCGAGCCGGTGCCGGTCGGATCGCCGGTCTGGGCCATGAAGCCGTCGATCACGCGATGGAAGACGACGCCGTCGTACTTGCCCTCGCGCGCCAGCTTCTTGATCTGCGCCACGTGCTTGGGCGCGAGGTCGGGACGCATCTCGATGACCACGCGGCCATCCTTGAGGTCGATATAGAGCGTGTTTTCCTTGTCCATGGCGACGGTCGCTCCTGCGAACATGAAAGAGATGGCGACGAATAACGGCGTCAGCTGCCAGACGCATCATGGGATCCTCACTCCTCACCACGCCGAATTGGGTCGGCGCGCGACCATACTGACCGGACCCGGAAAGACAAGCGTCAACTCGGCCTGCCAATGCCCGCTGACAAGGGTGTGCATCGTTTCCCGTGGAGTTCCCGCGAAACCGGCGAATCTAGGGCGGATCTCCGACCGGATGGAACCGCGGCGCGGTTCCATCCGATCGGAAACGCGCGCACTGGACGATGCTGGTTTCACAGGGCACATTCCGTCCGGCTGATTACAGCCGGACGGAATGTGCTTTAGAGTGCGAAAATAGTGGGAAGTCATTGATAGTCGGATTGTTCCCGCCCGCGATCGTCGTCTCGATGATCCTCGCGGGCACGATCACGGAGCGCGGTGTCCTGCTCCCCCGAGCGTGCGTGCCCGCCGCCGAGCTGCTCGGCGCCCTCGCGCGGACAGGGATGCGGGCGCGGCGGCGGGTACAGCGGCCGCGCTGAGCCGCTCACTTCGCCGAAGGTCGCGCCCCGCCGCTCCCGGCCGAGCGCCACCACGACCGCGCCTGAGCGTGAAGACGGTCAGCGCGCGTGAGCGGCCATGGCGTTGGCGTAGCTGGTCCGGCGGGCGAACACGGCCTCGATGTACGCCACGCTGCCCGCCAGCAGCACGCCGCACTGGTAGGCGAAGCCCGGCAGGAAGCCGCGCACCGAATCGGGCGACAGCTCGGTGATGTGCGCCGGAATCACGCCCCAGGCGCCCTGCACCATGAACTGCATCAGGAACGCGCCCAGCCACGAGCAGGAGTCGTCGTCGGCGCGTAGGCCCAGAGCGGGATCATGAGCGACGGCGCGGAGCAGCGCAGTGACCATCGCGCTTCGCGCCGTCCCACGCGGTCCGGAGTACGACGCCGAAGGCGATCCCGCCCAGCAGCGCCCCGACGCTGTAGATCATGGCGATCAGCGTCGCGCGCCTCGGGCGCGAAGCCGCGCTGCACGCTCAGGAACGTCGGATACATGTCCTGCGTCCCGTGGGAGACGAAGTTCATCATCGTCATCAGGGCGGTCAGATAGCAGGAAGAGCTCGCCATTGCGACGACGATGCCGCGGCCGAGGTGCCCCAGCTCTCGTGCCGCGTCTTCTCCCAGACCGCCGACTCCTGCACCCGAAGCGCACGAACGAGCGCGAGCAGCGCCGGCAGGCCGCCGATGAAGAACATCGGCCGCCAGCCCCAGCGCGGGAAAGACGAAGTAGGTAGCACAGCGCGGCCAGGAGATAGCCGACCGGCGTAGCCCTCCTGGCAGGAAGCCCGGACAGGACGCCGCGCCAGCGCGCGCGGCACCTTCTCCATGGCGAGCGACGCGCCCACGCCCCACTCGCCGCCCATGCCGATCCCGAACAGCGCGCGCAGGATCAGGAACGTCGCGTAGTTGGGCGCGAGGCCCGAGAGCACCTCGACCATCGAGATAGAAGACGAGGTCGATCATCAGCGGCAGCCGGCGGCCGTAGCGATCGGCCATGAGGCCGAAGATGAACGCGCCGACCGGGCCGGAAGGCGAGCGTCACGCGTGATCGTGAAGGCGATCGGACGCGATGTCCGTGCCGAAGTCCTCGGCGATGGCCGGCAGGACGACACGACGACCAGGAAGAAGTCGAAGGCGTCGAGGGTCCAGCCGAGGAAGCTGAGGACGAGCGCGCTGACGTAGTCGGAGGGGCTTCGGCCGGGTCCGGCGGGCGGCCGGCGCCCGTCATTCTGCGCGGCCGTTCGTAGCGGTAGGGGTACCAGTACGGCTTTGCGCTCGATCACGTAGTCGAGGTGGACGTGCTTGCTGTCGCGGAAGTCCTCGATCCCCTCGCTGCCCGAGCTCGCGGCCGATCCCGCCTGCGCGCATGCCGCCGAAGGGCCCGGCGTCGTTGTCGGTCAGGGGGTCGTTGATCCAGAAGGTGCCGGCGTGGACCTGCTCCATGGCCTTCATGGCGTGCTCGAGGCTGTTCGTGTAGATCGAGGCGCCGAGCCCGTACTCGCTGCGGTCGGCCAGGGCGATCGCCTCGTCGATGTCGCTGGCAGCGCACGATCGGGGCCACCGGCCCGAACGTCTCCTCGCGCATGAGCGCCATGTCGAGGCGTCGACGTCGAGCAGCGACGGTCGGCTCGTAGAAGAAGCCCCTGGTCGAGGCCCGCGGGCGCGCCGCCTCCCACCGCGAGCCGCGCGCCGCGCCGAGCGAGGCCGCCATCTTCTGCTCGACCTTCTCGCGCTGCACCGCGCTGATCATCGGGCCCGAGGTCGACGTCGGGTCCGAGGGGATCGCCGACGACGCAGCGTCTTCGTGAAGGCCACGAAGCGCTCGACGAACTCCGTCGTAGGCCTTGCCCACGACGTAGAGCCGCTCCGCCGACGTGCAGACCTGGCCCATGTTGAGGAAGCAGGCCCAGGCTGCGCCCCGGGCGGCGACGTCGAGGTCGACGCCCTCGTCCACGATCAGCGGGTCGTTGCCGCCCAGCTCGAGGTGGCACTTCTTGAGCTGCTCGGCGCAGGTCGACCGCCACCTGGCGGCCGGTGGCCTGGCTGCCCGTGAAGGCCACCAGCTCGACGTCGCGGTGCGCGACGAGCGGCGGCGCCCGCCTCGGGCGCCGTAGCCGGTGACGACGTTGACGACGCCGTCGGGCAGCTCCTCGAAGCGCGCTGCAGCCAGGCGCAGCGTCGGAGAGCGGCGTGCTCGCTGGGCTTGGCCACCACGGTGTTGCCCGCGGCGAGCGCCGGGCGCCAGCTTCCAGCACGAGGAGCAGCAGCGGGTAGTTCCACGGCACGATGAGCCCGCACGACGCCGTACGGCTCCTTGATCACGAAGTTGAACTGGTTGCGGGCCACCGGGCTGATCACGCGGCCTGACCGCGTCGCGGCCGATCTCGGCGTAGTAGTCGAAGCAGGCCGCGATCCACTCCACCTCGTCGCGGTTCTCGGGCAGCGGCTTGCCGCCCTCGCGGCGTCAGGAGGATCGCGAGGCCCTCCTTGGTCGTCGCCGGATCTCGCGCGCGGCGTGCGTGGAGCTTCTCGGCCTTCTCGATCCCGGAGTGCGCCGCCACTCGGGAAAGGTCGCTTCGCGCGCCGCCACCGCCTTGTCCACGTCGGGCGCCGCCGCGCGGCGCCGTGTCGACGCACCTCCTCCGTGGCCGGGTTCACGACGTCGAAGACACGGCCGTCGGCCGCCCCCGCACTCCCGCCCGTCGATCGCGCATCTCAGCCATGGCTGACCTGGCCTAGTGCCGCCCGATCGGCTGCTCGTTCAGGTTGACGCAGACCGGCTTCACTGGCAGGTATTCCTCCGCACCCCAGGGACCGCGGCCTGGCCGATGCCGCTCAGCAACAGTTCACGAGCGCGAGCCGGCCGCGCGGTTCACTCGCGCGCGGCCGAGCCTGAACCCGCGTGCGCCGGCGCGCTGCCCCCAGCTCACGGCTCTTCGCGCGCGGAGCGTCCCCGCGGCCGGCGAAGCGTGGCGCGCCTGCGGGCGCTCAGCCACGGACGCGCTAATACCACCCGATCGGCTGTTCGTTCAGGTTGATGTGCACCTGCTTGACCTGCAGGTACTCCTCGGCGCCCCACGGGGCCCAGCTCGCGGCCGATGCCGCTCATCTTGTAGCCGCCCCACGGCGCCTCCACGTAGGTGGGCTGCATGTGGTTCACCCAGACGATGCCGGCCTGGAGCTTCTTCACCATGCGGAGGCACTTGAAGATGTCGCGGCTCCACACCGCCGCGGCCAGGCCGTAGGGCGTGTCGTTGGCGATGCTGCAGGGCCTCCGCCTCGTCGTCGAACGGGATCACCGCCATCACGGGGCCGAAGATCTCCTCGCGGGCGATGCTGCGCGGAGTTGTCCACGTCGTAGAAGATCGTGGGCTCCACGAAGTAGCCCCGCTGCAGGCCGGCGTCCGTCGGCCGGCCGCCGCCCACGCGCCACCTTCGCCTCGCCTCTTGCCGATCTCCTGGTACCGGCACGACGCGCTCCATGCTGCTCCTTCGAGACGAGCGGGCCCATCTTCGGTCGCGCGGTCGATGCCGGGCCCGAGCTTGATCGTCTTCGGCCTTCTCGACCATCGCGTCGAGCATCTTCTGGTAGATCGGCCGCTGCACGAGCACGCGGCTGCCCGCCGAGCAGACCTCGCCCTGGTTGATGAACACGCCGAACAGGGCGCCCGTCCACCGCGGCCTCGAAGTCGGCGTCGGCGAAGAAGATGTTCGGCGACTTGCCGCCCAGCTCGAGGCTCACCTTCTTGAGCGTCTCGGCGGCCGCGCGCATGATCGATCTTGCCCGACCTCGACGCTGCCCGTGAAGGCGATCTTGTCCACGTCGCGGATGGGCCACGAGCGGCGCGCCCGCGGTCTCGCCGAAGCCGGTCACCACGTTCACGACGCCCTTGGGCAGCCCGCACTCCTCGAAGAAGCGCGCGAGCTCGAGCAGGCGTCAGCGGCGTCTGCTCGGCGGGCTTGATGACCATGCGTGCAGCCCGCGCAGATGGCGGGCGCCAGCTTCCAGGCCGCCATCAGCAGCGGGTAGTTCCAGGGATGATCTGGCCGGCCACGCCGAGCGGCTCGCGCAGGGCCATGGAGATCGCGTTGTCGGGCACCGGCAGCACCTCGCCGTGGAGCTTCGTGGCGAGGCCGCCGTAGTACTCGAAGCAGGTGGCGACGTCGGTGATGTCGAACTCCGACTCGACGATGGGCTTGCCGGAGTTGCAGCGTCTCGAGCTCGGCCAGCCGCTGCAGCCTCGTCGCGCACCGTCTCCGCCAGGCGGAAGAGGACGCGGCCCGCGCTCCTGGGCCGTCGCGTCGCGCCAGCCGCCGTCGAAGGCGCGGCGCGCGGCCTTCACCGCCCGGTCCACGTCCTCGGCCCCGGCATCCGGGCGCGGTGGCGAGCGGCTCGCCGGTGGCCGGGTTCACGACGTCGAACGTGCGCCCGGAGCGGGCCTCGACCCATTCCCCGTCGATCGAGCATCCGGTACGAGTGCATGAGTGCCTCCTCCGGCCGCGATCTTGCCAAAGATTCCGGGCCAGGAGTATCGGCCCGCGGGGACGTTTGCCGGAGGCCGGAAGCCCGTGTATCCTTTTCGCGCCTTTTTGGGCTGGAAGGGGGAGGGACCGTGGGCTCAGTCAGCGTCAGCCTGCTCGTCGAACGCGTGGATGATCGTGTGGAGCGCGGTGCTGGCCGTGCGGCCACCTCGCTGCACCTGACGCCGTGGCCCGGCCTGCGTGTCCTGCGATCTCCCGGGGTGACCGAAGGCCCTCGTGCTCTCCTCCACGCGCGGCCGTCGGCGGGCTCACCCTGGGCGGCGTCACGCAGTACTGTGCCCTCGTCGCCACCTGGGCGATCCTCTCGCCTCGCTGAACTGGCTGTCCAGCTACTTCGGCTCGGCCGAGTAGGGCTCCACACCCTCCCGGCTCGCCGCCGGGCAGAAACGTCCGCGGCCGACCCGCCCGCCGACCTCCGGGCGACAATGCAGGTGTGAGGCGGCCACGACGCGTCGTCCCGAGCCTCCGGCCAGGCGCGCGGCGGCCGAGCGCCTGGCCACCGCGGTGGCGCGCTTTGCCGGCACCAGCAGCGCTTCCTGATCGCCGTCGGGCGTGGTGGCCGCATGGGTCGAAGGGCCCATCTTCCACTTCTCGGCCAGCTGGCAGCTCTTCATCAACACGCGGTACGACCATCGTGACGTTCCTGATGGTGTGTCCTCATCCAGCGCAGCCAGAGCAAGGACGCGCTGGCCCTGCAGCTCAAGCTCAACGAGATCGTGGCCGCGGTGAAGGGCGCCAGCAACCGTCTCGTGAGCGTGGAGGACCTGAGCGAGGAGGGAATTGGCGACGCTGCACGCCCACTACCAGCGGCTCGCCGACCGCGCGCGTACCGAGATCGATCTGCTGAGCCCCACTCCATCCCAGGAGGCCGGACGCCCGCCATGAGGCCAAGCTCGGCACGGGCCCGGCCGGCGCCAGGCGAAATGAGCTGGACCTAGGGCGCGCGCGGTCATCCGGATCCCGAGCGCCCGCAGGAGGCCGATGAGGAGCATCGCTCCCAGCAGTCCGACCAGCCAGCGGGCGGGTGATCCGGCGACGGCGATGCCCAGGACGCCCGGCGAGCCAGGTTCCCAGGATGGATCCCACGATGCCGATCAGCATGTTCGCCAGCACGCCCTCACTGCCCGTCCGTCTTCATCAAGAGGCTGGCCAGCCAGCCGATCAGCCCGCCGACGAGCAGGGTCATCACCAGGTCCATACAACCTCCCCCGCATTCTATGCAACCGCCGTGCCGTCTCCCCGGCCCTATCGAACATGACTTCTGGTCGTTGACACCGCCGGCAAACCCTCTGATTGGCCACTTGAGCCGGCGCTGCCGGCCCGCACCCCGTCTTCCTCGCCCGGCCACGAAGAAGAGGGTCCCCATGTCGAATCGCGACTCCTCGGCGTCCGATGTGCTCATGGCGTTCCTGATCGGGGGTGTGACCGGTGCCGCGCTGGCCCTCTTTGTTCGCGCCCCGGTCCGGCGAGGAGACCCGGGAGCTGATCTCCGACGCCGCGCGGGAAGGCGCCAAGCGGGCGCGGGACGCGGCCGACCGCGGCCGCGAGATCGGCGAGCGCGCCGTCGAGCGCGGCCGGCGCATGGTGGACGACGCCGGCCAGGCGGTCAGCCGGCAGGTCGATCGCGTCTCCGAGGGCCTCGACAAGGCGGCCCGGACCGTGAAGGAAATCCGGGACCGGTGAACTGGACCGGATCTCTTCCTGGGATCATCGCGCTCAGCGCCCTTCCTCCAGTCGGCGTTCGTCATCGGCCTGGCCGTCGCGAGCCGCCGGACCCATCGCCGCATCCAGGAGATGGAGGACCGGCTCGCACCCCAGATCGCCGCGAGCTCGGGCAGGTCGCCCGCCTGGCCTCCGTCGTCGTCGCGCCGCCTCGGAGGGCGCGGCCTCCGCGCCGCGCGCCTCGATGCCACTGCCACTCGCTCTGACCCACGACCTCGGCGGCCTCGTCGACGCCGGCACCGGTCGCGTGGCGGGAATGGCCGGGGACCGCCGGAGCTTCGCGGCGCGCGTCGCCGCCTCGTCCGGAGGCCGGCCGCCGTCCCTTCCTGAACGCGGTCGCCGCCCCTGCAGGCGCTGAGGCGCGGGCTGGCGTCTGGCGCGGGAACGGCGGCGGCTGGACCATCGCCTCTCGGCGCACGGTCCCGCGTTTCTCGCGGTAGAACGCCACCAGCCGGTCGACGTAGTTCGGGTAGCCGCGGGCACTCCAGGCCGAGGGCCGCGAGCGCGCGCGTGGCCTCCGTCGTGTCGAACCGCAGCGGCTGGTCGAAGTAGTCGAGGGTCTGGACCGGCATCCCGAAGTACCTCTGCACGCCGGGCAGGCGGAAGACGGCCTTCGCCACGCCCTTGGGAACCGGAACGTAGACGAACGACTTGCCCAGCGACCGCGCGAACAGCTTCTCCAGCTCGAGTGACCGGACAGCGGGCCGCGGGTCGGTCAGGTGATAGGTCCGCGTCCCGGCTCCGGCCGGGCGGAGCAGCGGGCCAGCGCCTCGACGATGAAGTCCACGGGCACCAGGTTGGCGAGGTTCTTTCCCGAGCCCACGCGCAGGAACAGGCCCGGCGACGGCGATCCTCCCATCGCGCTCAGCGTGAAGTAGGGGCCAGTCGAACTTCCCCCGTCTCGCCGGTGCGCGAGTCCCCCACCACGATCGGAGGGCCGGTAGATCGACGCCTTCAGGCCGCTGCGCACGACGTCCACTTCCGCCAGGTACTTGGTCTCCTCGTAGTGGTTCTGAAGCTCTGGCCGACGTCGAGGTCGCTCTCCCGGAAGACACCGGTGGCCGTGCCCGACACGTAGGCGGTGGAGACGTAGTGGCAGGCGCGCGAAGCGGGGCGCCTCGGCCAGGAACGCGAGCACGTTGCGCGTTCCCCTCCGACGTTCACCTTCGTCGCCAGCTCGCGCGTGACGGCGACAGGTCGTAGACCGCAACCAGGTGATGGGCGGCGGTGAGATCGGCGCGCAGGCGCCGCGCATCTTCCGGGGCGAGGCCGAGCCGGGACGGCGGTGATCGTCGCCGAGCACGGTTTCAGAGAGGCGCCCCGGGCACGGCCGGATGGCGCTCCTCGATGGCCGCCAGCTCCCGGCAGGCCAGGTCTCGGACGCGTTCCTGGACGAGGCAGACGAAGGCCTCCGCGGGCCGACGGCTTCGGCTAGCGCGCGGCAGCAGCCGGACGCCGGTGAAGCCCGGGAAGCCCGTAGAAGAGGACGCTCACGTCCGGAGCGCCGTGCCCAGCGCCCCGCGGTGCAGCTCCTCGCTGAACGCCGCCGCCGGCCGCGCGCGCTCGAACCGCAGGCTGAGCGCGCCCTGGGCCGGAGGCCGCGCCGTTTCTGCCCGCCCAGCCAGGCGAGCACCGCCCGCGCCTCCTCGATCCGTCCCGGGGGCGCGCCGTACTCGACCGCCAGAAGCGGGCGTGGGCCGCGCGCACGTAAAGAGACTCCAGCTTCTTCCCCGGCCGCCGGCACCGCGGTCCAGGGCAAGCCGCCGCGAGCGCCTCCGGCGATGCAGCGTGGATCGGACCGATCCAGTCCGAACGCCAGCGTACTATGCAGCGACCGCCAGCGCCGGTTCGCTTCGGCGTCGATGATCCGGGGGTCCGCGCCCTCGATCCACTCGCCCCAGAAGGCGCCGGAGCCGGGGCCGGACGCGCCTGACCGCCAGGTGCACGAGGTCGTGGGGCAGACCCGTCCCCGCACGTCGGGAACGACCAGCCCACCTCGCTGCCATCGGAGCGGACCACGCAAACGCGGTCGGGCGCGCCGACCGTCCTCACGAACGCCGCCTGGGGCGCGATGCACGCCTCGCGGCGAGCATAGCGACGCGCGACGCGCGGGGCTGAGAAGTACCCCGCCATGAGCCGATCGACCCAGGCCGGCACGCGTACGCGACCGCCGGGGCGTCGAGAGACGCGGAGAAAGTGGGGCTTCACGTCCGGGACGGGCGTGCCGTCGATGGCGTCCAGGCCGCGTACGACGAGAACGCCGTCGGCGAGCCGCTCGATGCCGACGGTGGCGTCTATCGACCGGGTCGGGTTAAGGCCGATGCCCGGCCGGCTGCGGGGAAAGATGCCCGTCTCGGGCATGTCCAGCGCGGTCGCGCGGCCGCCGGACGACGGGCGCGCCGGGATCAGAACCGGGAGTGGTGCATCAGGAACACGACGACCGCGTGCGAGAACTGCTCGATCCCCCGCAGCCCGCCCCGGAGCTCCGGCCGCAGGAGTAGTCTCGGGGACGACGTGCTCCGCCGCTGCTCGTCCCCGGCTCCGGATCGCGACTCGTTCCGGACGGATTGCCGATGGCTGGACGTCCGGCACCGGCGCGGGAGGCGGAAGCCGGGCCGACGATCGCCTCGAAGGTAGGCCATGGCCGCCCGTTCGGCCGCGCCACGGCGGGCGAGAGAGCCTCGGTCCTCGGCGTCGCGCAGTGAGTGCGGTAGGTCTCCGCCGCCGCCCGGAGAGCGACCGCGCAGGACCGGGCGTCGTGCGTCGCCAGCGTCGCTTCGCATCGCGCTCGCGAGGTCGGGGGCCGCCGACTCCAGCCGCCGGACCCCCGCAGGGTCGCGCGCCGCGGGAGGCGCGGCGAGAGCGGCCCCAGCACACCTGCATGCGGAGGGGAGCCCAGGAAATCCGGGCGCCTCAGACGAGCTCTGCCGCGTCCGATCTTGGCGGCCCCGTGGCACCCACACCCAGAAGCGGTCCTCGATCCACTGGAGGTCCGGCTCCGGATAGCGCGCCCGGCCGGATCGCAGCGCGGCGCTCGAGGCGTCCCTCGCGCTCCCAGAGGACCGCGGGGTCACTCCACCCGCGCGCCGACGTCCGCCAGGCTCACGAACTGAGGCCCACGCAGCAGCAGGCGGCCCGTAAAGGCAGATGAGCAGCCGCGGCTCGCCCGCGCTGACTCGCCGGTGAAGGCGGCGAGCGCCGACCCAGCTTCCGGCCCGCGATCGTCCGCCGGTCCTGCGAGCACCGCCTGGCCTGGGCTTCCGGGCTCGACGGCCACCACGAGGTCGGGGTGCGCTGAACTCGTCCCATGCCCGGCCAGGTAGGGAGCCGCCACGCGGCCAGCCCCACCAGACGCCGGTCCTCGGCCGTGGCAGGCGACCGCCGTTCGCAGGAAGGAGGCGTGCGGCTCGGGGACGGCCGGCATTCGGACTCAGCTCCTGGAATGACGCAGGATCCGGCCCTCTGGAGGCGCCCACGTTCTGCACGGTATGGACGATCCCGCGTCGCTCCACGCGAAGGTGCCCGCACCTTGCGGTGGTTGCACCTCGGTCGCGCCCCCGTCCGGCGTGACCTTCGCCGCCCAGATCCGAGAAATAGACGCTCAGGCCGTGGGGATGCCGGTGCCGCGGCTCGACCTTTGCCCGGCGGCAGACTGGACTTCGAGCACGCGGACGAACGTGTTCCATCGAGGCGCGATCTTGTGGGTATCGCCCGCCGCCCGGACCGGGTCCAGCGGGTCGGCGGCCGGCTGCGAGGCCGCCCAGCGCGCGCCCGCGGCCGCCGCCATCACCAGCCCGGCCACCCAGACGCTGTCCCTCGTCCTCGTCCGCTGGCTCGCCCTCCTTCCCGCAGCGCCCGTGGCGCTTACCGTTCCTCCCAGGCCACGGCGAGCGCGATGCGAAGGCCCGTGCCTTGGCTTTCCGCAGGCGCGCTTCCTCCCGCCGCTCGCGCGTCCGCCGCCCGCGCTCAGGCGGGAAGGCGAGCCGCGTAGCGTGGACCAGCAGGGACTGGACGACTCCGACCAGCCCTGAAGCGAGCATAGACCGCGACACCGGCGGCCACGCGCCAGAGGAAGATTTTGCGGTCAGGGAGTGGCCGGCACGAGGACGGGCGGCCGGCTGCTGGCTCGAGGGGATCGCCGGTCCCAGCGCGACGGCCAGGCCTCGTCACGACACCGCACGCCGACGCCATCAGCAGGTCGGGCTTCTGGCTATGGCTGGTGATCCATAGGGAAGCGCTTCGCCCTGACCATGCCCGCCGGACGGCGCTGAACAGGGCGATGAAGACCGGCGCCCGGACGAGCGTGCCCAGCAGGCCGCGCCCGTCCACGACCTTGACGTTGTGCCGCCGGTAGAGCTCGGCCGTCTCGACGGCCAGACGCTGGGGGTCGGTCTTGTACCGGGCCCGGATCTTCGCGAGCTGCGGCTCCAGCCGCGCCATGTGGCCGCGCGCAACTCCAGCGAGCGGCAGGCCAGCCTCAGCGTCAGGGGAGTACGGCCAGGCGGGCCGCGAGGGGACACGAACCCGATGGCGAGTCCCATGTTCCTGCCGAACACGCCGGCCACGCCGACGAGGAGGGCGGCGAGCAGATCGACGAAGGCGTCCCAGAGTGACATCGAGGTCCTCCGGCTCAGCGCCCACGGTATCACAGCACCGCCGGGCCCGAATCTGGGGCTAAGGCGTGCTCGGCCGCGGCCTCGGCGTGGATCTCGGTCGTGTCGAAGAGAGGAATCTGCGCATCGCCGGGCCTGAGGAGCAGGCCGATCTCCGTGCAGCCGAGGATGATCCCGTCCGCTCCCGCGCGGCCAGGCCCGAGACGACTCCCGGTAGCGCCGCCCGCCCCTCGAGCACCCGGCCGTGGCACAGCTCGTCGTAGATGACGCGATGCACGACCTCCCCGATCCGCTTCGGGGGCACCATCACCCGAGCCCGTGAGCACTCCAGGCGCCCGCGGTAGAGCCCTGCTCCATGGTGAACCGCGTGCTCAGCAGGCCCACCTTGCCGACGCCGGCGGCCCGGATGCGCGCGGGCCGGGATCGGCGATGTGGAGCAGGGGCACTGGGTCGCCGCCTCGATCTGCGCGGCGACCTTGTGCATCGTGTTCGTGCACAGGACCAGGAAGTCGGCCCCGGCCTGTTCCATCGCCCGGGCCGCGTGGGCCAGGATGTCCCCGGCTTCTGACCAGCGGGCGGCGTGCTGGAGCTGCTCGATCTCGTGGAAGTCGATGAAGCACGATCCGCGCGGAATGGAGCCCGCCCAGGCGCTCCCCGACCACGCGGTTGGATCGTGCGGTAGTAGGGCAATGGTCGTGATCTCAGCTCATGCCCCTGAGCAGCCTCGGACGGTCTTCACGGCCGGGCTGACGCACCGGCTGCGGACGACCATCCCGGCGTCCACCTTCGGCCCGAGGGACGCGCGAAATCCTCATCGATCCGGGGGTCCGCGGGTATCACCCTCAGCGTGCACGCCGTCGCCGGACCCTCGAGGCCCCATGGCGCTCACCTCCGTCATCCATCCCGGCATCGCCGGGCTGCCTGCTCGCCGGCCTCGTCGATCGGGGTGCTCGCTTCGATTCCGCCTGCTCCGAGGCACGGGCACGCCAATGGCGCAGGTACCGAGAAAGACGAAGATCAATGGCCCCATGGCTCCCTCCAGGGGCCAGACCGCCCGGCCCCGAATGCCCCGGTCCAATACAGCCCTCGGCGGCATTCCATTCCGCATCCCCGATCCTTTTTCGTGCCTCCGCCCGGACGGGCTCAGCGCTCATCTTGACCTAGGCGTGGTCGGGGCGACCTCGTCGCGCAGGATGGCGTACATCCATTGGTCGAGACCCGATCCCCCGGCCAGCCGGCCCGCCGACTCGATCGCGAAGTACGTCGGCGGGCGACTTCTGCCTGGCCCTGCCGATGAAGCGCCTGCATCCTCGGATTCCGTAGGGGTGCGGGATTGCGTCTCGAGGCCGAGCCAGACGCGCCGATCATTGGCCAGCGGAGCGAGGGTCCCGGCGTCGGCATCCTGCCACTCCTGACCACCGTCGAACCGGCCCTGAGTTCGATCCCCATCTCATCTCACGACGTCGTAGAGCACGAGTAGCCCGTCGGGAATGCGCGCTCAGCGCGTACCAGCTGAGCCGGCGTCCGCAGCGGCCAGCAGGAGCGGCCGACCCTGGCCCAACAGGATTGGGCTCATGCCGATCTCGACGGTGTCGACGAGGTCAGTTCTCCAGAAGGCTGCGAAAGAGATCGCCGCCTCCACACAACCAGATGTCCTTCCGTTTCACCGCGCAGTCCCCTCACCGTCGCCACGCCCTCGTCCGCCAGCATGGTGACCTCGGGGTAGTCCGCCGCCTCAGCGTCCGCGAGGGAAGACGTAGGTGCGCGATCCTGTGGTGGACCTTGCGCGCACCATGCAGCGCAGCGTGACCTCGCTACTGACCGCCGCCCCGCGAGGAACGCCGTGTCGATGGAGGCGAAGAACGGCATCGAGTCGTGGCCAGGATCTCGCGTCGTCCGGGCGGCGTACCATCGTCGACATATCGGCGATTCGAACCCGTCGAGACTCGTGCCCCGCAAACGCCACCAGCGAAACTTTGCGCCTACATCAGCGTCGGAAACATCGAGGTCTGCCGAAGACTCGCGAGACGGCGTGTCAGGGGCACGGCTGGGCCATGCTGGACCGAAATGCGCGGTGTGCTAGCCTCCGCGCCATGCGACAGACAGGGCACGCCGGTCCTACAGCCGCCGCCGCCGCGGCGGCCGCCCTCACAGCTCCGGCCGGGGCCGCCGATCCCGAGCGGCACGCTGGCCCCTCGTCGGAGGGCAGGTCATCGACGGCTACGAGGGCCCGCCGATCCGCTGTACGGCGTCGATGCTCACTCTGCCGCGTGCGAGCCTGCATCAGTGGGCCGTCGGTCCCCCAGGGCCGAGGTGGCGGTCCCCGCGGGAACGACGTGTCAGTCGATCACCGAGGGTGACGAGCGTCATGCCTGGGCTCATGGATCATCCACGTCTCACCATGATCCTCAGAGGCACGCGGACCCCACGATCCGCCACCAGCGCGGGCGAAAGACGGCCACATGCCCCGGTTTCCGCTGACACAGATCGCGCCGATCTGCGGCCGAAGCACGGCTCCTCATGAGCGGCGTCACCGCCGCGCGCGAGACTGGGCGTCCCTCGAGGACATCCTCGACGATGAAGCGACGCATCGAGGCGGGCGAGATCCCGGGACCCCCGGCTGTACGTCTCCGCCGTTCATCCAGCACGCGCCCTACTTCGAGTACGAGAAGACGTTCCGGTGGGGCGAGCAATACGTAACTGAACGAAGTACATC
>ERZ1370068.1639-contig-11549_pt1 | contig 63810 bp, 112 predicted proteins | sample MGYA00561227_ERZ1370068 | MGnify/ENA primary metagenome ERZ1370068 (study PRJEB38410, sample SAMEA6850437) | metagenome | study: Metagenomic assessment of the ecological functions of the soil: analysis of the soil microbiota associated with the... | reverse complement strand
GTATTACTTCGTTCAGTTACGTATTGCTCCTGAGAGACGCCAGCCTGAACGCGAGAGATTCCACACGGTGCCGGTGCCTCTGAAAGGGGCCAACCGAGTAGGGACAACACACTGCACCGGGAAGCGGCGGAAGAGACGAATCAAGAAGGGCATAAAGGCCTCGCGGGGGAAGGGGAATTTATTGTAGGAGGAGACATTGATCAAACCGCAAGGCGGCTGGCGCGTCGCTGGTATGATTTGAAATCCTCTGGGAGCTGACAAGCGGAAATGAATCTGGCATGACGGCTGTATGCCGAAGCCAAAGAAACGTCCAGCCAAAAACCCCACCGATCGAACCTGCTGGCTCCGATCTGTCGTGAGGCTGCTATTGGCGAGCGCCGCTTACGCCTAAAAAGTCACGCTAGAAGAAGTCCAAGCGGTAACTATTATTCCTTTTCCGCTTCATCCGGTGGAAATGGAATATCGACGTTACTCCACGCTTTTCGGGCAACACCTGATCTACCATTTTCACAAAACGATTCCAGCCATATCCATTAGAAATGGCAAGCCTCTGGGTATCACTAAAGAATGAATATGCTGCGCTAGTAAGGGTCGCCAACATCTTCTTGTTAAATATTGATGTAATTTATTTGCCGATTCCCCTTTTCATCCTTAGGCGTCTTACTTTCAGTTCCTGTAATAGCCTGGCGCAATCGCTCATATAAGATCCGCTGGCATTATAGTGAGCAACGACGCTAAACCGGTTTTCTGCATTCAGGCCGATCATCTTTGAGCTTGTAAATGTTCTCATAAAACTCATCGGGGAATTTCTTTGCCCATGCCGCCGAGTTTCGCTTCATTACAATCATCTCCAAATAAGCTTGGAGTGCGTTTTGCAGTCTAACACCTTTTCGTATCCCGTAACCTCATCGATAAGGGCGACAATTCCAGTTTTAGCTAATGCGCGAGAAGCAGCATTTCAGCTTTTTGGGCCTTTGCTAACTGTTGCTCTGTAGTGCGCCAGCCCTCTCTCGCTTTCAGCCATATATTGCAAGCAGCCACCAAAATAGACGCATCATAGCCACGAATTATTCTTGAGCCATCTTCGCCATCAATTAAGCTGAAGGGGCCCATCCGACCAAATCTGTCAGCCGAATGAGTCTCAGTAATGCCCAGGAAGCTATGAACCAATGGCCAATAAAACCCCCTCATTTGTTGCGACTGAACGTTTGAGCACCGCTACGCGTCCCAGTAGGGCTTCTGTAATCCCCATTTTCAGTCAATACCCTTTGAACCCCCGTTGGAGTCCCCTGAATAACCGCACATGGCGGCTGGGCTACAGGTCTAACTCGCGGAATATCTGATGGCGCATCTCTCTGCTGCCAACGTTTTGCCGCTATAGAGGCGATAGCTGATCGCTCCTTAGGAGAAAAGACTCTCAGCCCGAGCATGGCCACCTTTTAGCTTTTCCTGTAGGACCCTCATCATTATGCATTGCAAGCTCCCTTTCGGTTTGATGCTTGCATAATACACAGATGAACCACTCTATGCAAGCATAAAGTTAACTAATGCTTGCATTGTTTGCAATACTTTATATTCGAATCAACTTAAAGAGGCATCATGAACAAGCTAAGCACTTAGAGGCGAATGCAGGTCGTAGCGGCTCTCGTTGAAGGAGCAGCATCAACAGTACGGTCCGCACGACTGGCGTAACTAAGCAAACCATACTTCGTCTCATCGTCGATCTCGGAACGGCCTGCGCGAAGTATCAGATGAAAAAGCTGCGCAACCTATCCTGCAAGCGTATACAGGCTGATGAGGTATGAAAGGGTCCCTGCCATGCGAAGGATAAAAATCTTGCGGAGGAATTGCAGGGCAAGTTTGGTTTTTGGATTAGTCTGGACATGGACAGCGAGATGATTTCTTGGTTAGTAGGAGGAAGCGCAGTGTTCCCTATGCCGTAAAATTCATCGACGATTTAGCCTGCGGCTTGCCAATCGTGTGCAATTGACCACAGACGGTCATAGACCCTATCTCCAAGCTGTAGAAGGTCCATTTGGATCAGAGATTGACAATGCAGTTCTTGAGAAAATATATGCCGCCTCAGCGGGGATGAACCGGTCGCCGCATCGCTCGTAGCTGGGAACTAGTGTTCCCCGCGAACGCGGATGAACCGGTGCCGCCGGCTTCGTGAATTTGAGAACAGCCGTCGCATCGGTGGTTAACGTGCGGGCGTGTCCTGGGTTGACACAGCCGAGAGACCATCAATCGCCCCATGCAGCGTTGGATCAGGTTGGAAAGCCCTAGAGCTTGCAGCGAGGCCCTGTTCGGTGGATACCATCAAAAGTATCCTGAGTAAACTATGCCGGAGGTATATCGTATGGGAGCTATCTCGCTGAAACTACCAGAGGACGTCCTGGAGGCAAGTCGTCGGTGTGCGGATAGCCTCCATCTGTCCATGGCCGCATATATCCGTCGAGCGGTGGAGCGTATGAATCGACAGACGCAGGCGTTACATCCGAGCAAGACGTTTGGCCGAGGCCTCGAAGAAAGTGCGCAAAGAAAGCATGCGCGTCAACCGTGAATTCACCGCCATCGAGCAGGATACGAATGCCTAATCGGGGAGATTTCTGGCAGGCTAAGCTCGATCCGAAACGGAGTACCGAGCTCGGGAAAACCTGGTTGAGGCCTTGTTTCAATTGAATGCCGCGCGTGTAAATTTTGCCAGAGCGACCGGCAGCCTCAATGCGTTGCAGTAAGTTCATCTGGAATTGCATGTGATCGATATACATCGTGTCCGTTGAAATCTTCGCGCGACGAGGGTAGTGTGGGGTGAGATACTTATGGCGGGATAGAGCTGTGAGTTTACATAATAATTCTTATCAGACGTAAGAGATTTTTCACCTATGTCCCTCGAACTGCTCGGTCGTATCCAGCAGGAACTCTCGATCACCGGCAGCGCGATCTATGAAACCGTCCTTGCGCTTGCCGAACGTGCCAACCGCAAAGTCCAGGTCCTCCGTTTGCACAGTCACGCGTCGAGCTTGTTGAGCCAGATCGAACAGGGTCATGGCGACCTCGGACGTCAAATCGCCGCGCTCTGTGCAAAGCGCCCACCGTTCAGCCATGAGTCAACTCCGCAACCCAATCAATTGGAAGACGTCCTCGGTCAGGCTGGCGACCACATTCAGTATTTGAAACAAACCCTGCTCAGCGTCGACAGCCAAATCCGCGATCTCAAGCTGGAAACGGTTCACCACGATCTCCTGACCCTGCAGCAGGACTCTGAGTCTTCGCGCGGCGGCCATCGAACGGTTTCCTGTCGTCAAGGGATCACCGTTCGCTGGGCGGACTCTCGCTCAAGTGGCACTGCCTGCGTCAGTTCGTCTCGTCACGGTCTTGCGTGGACCATTTTTCGTGCCTCCCGATGATGCCGCTGCTACTCCGCGTCGACGATGTCTTGATCATGATCGGGCTGCAGGCCGAACTCGCCCAGGTAGCCTTCGAAATCACTCAACCTCGTAATGCGAAGTCGGCGTAAGTCGTGAGCGGGACAAGTGAGATGCACGACGATTCGAGATCAGAAGTTCGAGGTTTTCGAAACTTCGAACCCAGACATCGAAGTCGGCGCCTGTCGCGCACGTCTTGCTTGTCGCGCGCCCCTCGTCTTCTATCATGTACAATGCTGCGAGGGGATACTAGATGACTCGCCTGCCGACAGGTCTTCATCAGCCTTCTGTTCGTGGCCATACTCAATATCCATTCGTTCGCTGCAGCTGAGACCGCCGTACCAAAATCCGGCGACTCGCCGGGTCTCCGCGCACTGGAAGAGATGCAAACTGTCATCACCGATTTGGCCGAATCGGCAAAACCCTCCGTGGTGAACCTCATTCCCCTGTCCTCGCTAGGACGAGGGCTTGGGCTGCCTCAAGAGCGGGCTCCCAATGCCTCGGGATCAGGATCCGGTGTCGTCATCGATCCTGATGGACACATCGTCACCAACAACCATGTGATTGGCGACGCGACGGAAATCGAGGTCCGCTTTTCCGATAAGTCCAAGCTGATTGCTCAGGTTGTCGGCAAGGATCAGGACACCGATTTAGCCGTCCTCAAGGTCACCGCCGACCATCCCCTCCCTAGCGCGAAATTCGGAGATTCGTCGGGTGTGCGCGTGGGCCAATGGGTGCTCGCTGTGGGAAATCCGTTCGGACTCGATCGGACGGTCACGCTCGGCGTGGTCAGCGGGGTCGGCCGGGAAAATATCAATCTCTCGCGCTACGAAAATTTTATTCAAACGGACGCGTCAATCAATCCCGGCAACTCGGGCGGCCCGCTCTTCAATCTGCGCGGTGAGATCATCGGCATTAATACCGCCATCATTAACTTCGCCCAAGGGATCGGCTTCGCAATTCCCTCCAACATGGCCAAGCAAGTGATTCAGCAATTACTGACGCAGGGACGGGGTGACACGAGGCTGGCTGGGCATCGGTATCCAACCGCTCACAGCGGAGTTGGCACGCAAGTTTGGGGTCAATGAAGGCGACGGGGTGTTGGTCAACGAAGTCTTCGAAAAGAACCCGGCTGCAGCAGCCGGCATCAAACCCGGCGACATTCTGACCCGTATTGACGGCATCGTGATCGACACGCCAAACCGGCTTTCTCGCGTCGTGGCGGGATTGCCCCCAGGCTCGACGGCAAAGTTGAGATCGTCCGCGATCAGCAGCGATTGGTGCTCGACGTCGCTCTTGTGGAACGCCGAGACCACGCCGTGATCACCTCGCTTCCCCAGGCACGCGCTGAAGTCACGCTCGGCCTCGATGTGCAAGATCTCACGCCGGGCCTGGCTGACAAATATAAGCTGCAGGAAAGCCGGGGCGTATTCATCAGCAAAGTGGACCCCGGAAGCCTCGCCCAATCGGAAGGGCTTCACGAGGGCGATCTCATCAAAGAAGTGAACCGTATTGATGTAGCGTCGGTCGGAGAATTCAGCAGCGCAATCTCCAAGGTCAGGCGAGGCGAAACCATTTTACTTCGCGTGCGAGAGAAAGCCGCGCATTCTATGTGGTACTCAAATCAACCGACCCCTAGCCCGGTTCATTTGGTCTATCTGGTTTGTTTGGTTTGTCTCGTTTTTGAGTTCGAACGAGACCCAACCAGATGAACCAAATCAACCAGACAAACAAAACAAACCAACTGTGAGATCAATGCGCCGCCGCATGCGTCTCCACTTTGTGAGACTCGACAATTCGAATGACGAGTTCGCGCGGCACTTCATCGTACCGCGCAAATTCCATCGCATAACTGCCACGTCCTGCCGTGAACGAATTCAGCGCCGTGGCATACGTGAGCAGCTCGGCCATTGGAACAAGGGCCGTAATCAATTCCGTATGATCTTTCGCCTCCACATGGAGAATCCGCCCTCGGCGCGCATTCAAGTCCCCGATCACGCCTCCAATGTTATCCGCCGGCGCCTCGACCTCCACCGTCATGATGGGCTCTAACAAGACCGCATGGGCCGTCTCCAAGGCCTTCTTGAACCCCATCGACGCGGCGATCTTGAACGCCATCTCAGATGAATCGACCGAATGGTATGACCGTCGTACACCGCAACCCGGCAATCGACGACAGGAAACCCCGCCAAGATTCCGTGATGCATGGCTTCAACCACTCCCTTCTCCACCGCGGGAATGAAATTGCGCGGAATAGCGCCGCCGACCACCTTGTTCTCAAATTTGAATCCCTCACCGCGCGGCAGAGGCGCGATTTCAAGCCAGCAATCACCGTACTGGCCATGCCCGCCGGTTTGCTTCTTATATTTCCCTGTGCCTGTGCCGTGGCGCGAATGGTTTCGCGGTACGGAATCTTCGGCATATGCACCACCACTTCGGCACCGTACTTGCGGCGCAACTTTTCGAGCGCAAGATCGATATGCACCTGGCCCATCCCGCTCAACACCATTTCTTTCGTATCGGCGTGCCGTGAAAATTCGAGTGTCGGATCCTCTTCGATCAACTTATGAAGACCGAGACTGATTTTTTCGATATCGGCGCTGGACTTTGGCTCGATCGCAAAGGCCACGACAGGCCGAGGCAGCACCGGTTTCGGGTAACAGATAGGAGCATGTTCGTCCGAGGCGTATCGCCCGTTTGCGTATCTTTCAGTTTTCCGATAGCCACGATCTCCCCTGCTCCGGCCGAAGGCACGGCCGTATGTTTCTTGCCCAATAACGTATAGAGATGTCCGCTTTTTCTTTGCTCCCTCGAGAACTGTTGAAGACCGTCGAATCTGCGTGAAGGACCCCGGACAGGACACGCAGATATGACAGTCGTCCGACAAACGGGTCTATCAGAGTCTTGAAGACAATCCCTGAAAATGGATCTTCTGGAACCGCGCGGCGCTTCACGGCCTCACCCGTATCAGGATGCAGACCTTCCAGCGAGGCTTTCGCTGCTCGCTCCATCGGCGACGGCAGGAAATCGACGATGGCATTGAGGAGTGGAACGATCCCGATATTCTTGATTGCGGACCCGCAGTAGAGCGGGACGATCGTACCGGCCTGGACGCCAAGGCGAAGTCCGTTGATCAGCTCCTCCTGTGTCAGCTCACCCAAGGCGAGATACTGCTCCAATAATCGATCATCCTGCTCGGCCACTCCCTCCTGAACACGCTTCCGCGCATCGGTGACCATCGTCCGCTCACTCTCAGGTATCGCTAACTGCTGAAATGCTGCGGTCTCTGCCCGCGACGTGATGACGCTCTGCTGAAGGAGATCCAGTACCCCTTCAAGCTGGGCGCCCCTGCCGAAGGGCAATGACATCGGCAAGGACATGATCCCAAGATCACGTTGACACAATGTGGCGACCTCCTCGGGGAAAACACCGTCTTTATCCAATTCGTTGAGGAACAGGAGACAGGGCAAACCGAGCGTTTTCACGCGAGACCAGATTCTGACGAGTTCGCTCCTGATCCCCGACGAGGCACCCATGACCAGGATCACGGCGTCCACCGCTCGCAATGCCATAACCGGCTCCCCGAGCAGGTTCAACGCACCAGGGGGATCGACGAGATTGATTGTGGTGTGATTCCAGGAGTAACGAAGGAGACTGGTACTGACGGAACTGCGCCGGTGCAGCTCTTCCGGCTCAAAGTCCGAGACGGTCGTGCCTTGTGCGATCGACCCGAGGTGGGGAACAGCGCCGGCGGCATAGAGCATGGCCTCCGCCAACGAGGTCTTCCCGGCACCGGCACTGGAGATCAGGACCACATTTCTGAGTGACTCCCTGCGTAATTCGCTCATGGGACCCTCCTCATGATAGCCGAAAGATCGTCGTATTCTTCCGGAGATGAAATGGCCTGCTTATGTCGCTGCGACTCCCCTTTCGTTTACACGTCGGCACTATGGTTTGTCAGCCAACCTTGATCGGCAAAGCTGACATAGCGTCCATCGCCGACCACGAGATGGTCAAGGACCCGAATGCCCAGTACCTCCCCTGCCGACACCAGTCGCGCCGTCAGGACACGATCTTCCTGGCTTGGCGTCGGATCGCCACTGGGATGGTTGTGGAGGAAGATTACCGCCGCCGCCGACTCTTTTACCGCGAGTGTGAACACTTCGCGCGGGTGGACAATGCTGAGCGTCAAGCTGCCTTCCGATACCGTTGTGTCACGCATGATGGCATGCTTGGCATCCAGTAACACGACTTTGAAAATTTCGTGGCGCAGGTCGCGCAAAGCTGGATGGTAATGGGTGAAGAGGTCGCGACTTGATGTGATTTTTGTTCCCTTGGCCAGCGGGCCAGCAAGGGCGCGCTTCCCTAATTCAATGGCCGCCTTCAACTGAGCCGCTTTGGCCTCTCCCACGCCTGGAACTGCGCAAAGTTCTTCGATTCCGCATTGTGCCAGTCCGGCCACACCTCCGAGTCGATCCAGGATATCCATTCCGACTTGCACCGCTGAAGACCCATGGCGACCGACTCGGAGGAGGATCGCCAGGAGTTGGGCATTGGTGAGCATCTGTGGGCCCTGAGTCAGTAACCGTTCGCGCGGCCGTTCTGTCTCAGGCCATTGCGCGATACCTTGTCCTCCTTTTATGCCGGCCATTCATTCTCCTTGGACAAAATAAGACACTCCTGAACGTTTTTGTGCTAGCGACAACCCCTTCGACAGCCCCCTGGTAACAAATACGTATCCCCTAAACTGTTGAAATTACGTACAGAGACAATTTGGTGCAGTAATTGCTTTGGAACGCCTCCAGCAGTGCACAACAACCATGGGAGGACTCGATGGAATGTCCGAAGTGTAAAGGCCTCATGATGCTGGAGCGGTTCTCCGACTTCTTCTTAATTTTCTATGCCTGGAAATGTATCAATTGCGGCGCCATCATCGATCGCACCATTTCAAATAATCGGCAAAAGAGCTTGGCCGCTCGCAAGTCTCAGACAGTGGCGACCTCCTAAGACAATTGCGATTCGTGTCTACTGATCGACCCTCTCGATCGCCACGCATGGTCGTCATTGCCGCACTGCTGCCTCGTCGCTCTCGCCTTAGGCCATCAGATCACTCGGCGGCATTATAGTCCCGGGGCTCAAAGGTCGTCAAAATACTTCTATTCCTCTCGTCCAACCTATTTCGCTCTACATCGTTTCCATATCAGCGCTCCACACCTCGCTTCACCAGCACTAATCTTGACCCCTTCAAAAACGCTGTGTTAGAGTCATGCGCTCCAGAGATGGCTCTCACCTGAATGTATGCGTGTTATTGCCGGATCCCACCGAGGTCGCCGTTTGAGTGGGCCGCAAGGAACTGCACTGCGCCCCACATCCGACAAGGTTCGCGGGGCAATTTTTTTCAATTCTGGGAACCCAGGTGTTAGGAAGCCGTGTTCTTGATTTGTATGCAGGGACGGGAGCCGTCGGGATCGAAGCGCTCAGCCGCGGAGCCTCAGCTGTGACCTTTGTTGAGTCGGATCTCAGGGCCGTGCAGTTGTTGCAGAAAAATCTACGCACCTGTCAACTGCTCGACCGGGCGCAGGTACGTGTGGGACAAGCTGCCGCCTTCCTCGAACGGAAAGACTGGTGGAGTGGCCCCTACGACGTACTTTTTGCAGATCCACCGTATGCCGCTTCGGATGAGTTAGATGTCCTGATCCATGCCTGGAGGCCCGGGCTGTTGTCGGAGCATGCCGTTGTGATGATCGAACATGACTCGCGCACCGAATTGCCGGCATCAATCGACCATGCCACGCTTGTGCGGCGATACGTGTATGGGGATACAGCACTCTATCTCTACGGTGTGTCCACCTCAGCGTCAGTTGCATCATGAAGATCGGCATCTATCCGGGGACTTTCGATCCCATTACCCACGGACACACCGATATCATCACCCGAAGCTTACGTGTGTTTGATAAAGTCGTTGTCGCCGTTGCGCCCAATCCATCCAAGCATCCACTCTTCACCCTGACCGAACGGCTGGAGATGATCCGGATCGTGATGAAGGAGCTGACACAGGTCGAAGTGACCCACTTTGACGGCTTGCTCGTGGACTTTGTCCAGCAATACGGCGGCCATGCAATTATCCGCGGCCTGCGTGCGATCTCGGACTTCGAACACGAATTTCAGATGGCTCTCATGAATCGCAAGATTGCCAAACAGGTTGAGACCGTGTTCCTGATGCCCAGCGAAGAATATTCCTATTTATCCTCAACTATTATTAAAGACGTGGCGACCCACGGTGGAGCGCTCACGGAATTTCTGCACCCTGAGGTTGCACGCCGGCTGCAGGAACGAATCAGGAGTTTGAAAACATGAAGCTGGCTGCACGAGCCGGGGCGAATTGCCCCCTCCCCCACCTTGGCCATGGCTGCAACCGCAAAAGCGATGGCAGCACGCGGGAATCGACGTCGCCGATTTCTCGTCCGGAGAACCGGACTTCGATACACCTGAACCGGTTAAAGCAGCCGCAGAAGCCGCCATTCGTGCTGGGTTTACAAAATACACGCCCTCATCCGGCATCGATGAATTGCGACAAGCGATTATCGACAAACTGCAAGTGGAGCAAGGGCTCCGGTACGAGAAATCTCAGGTACTGGTCTCGTGTGGCGCCAAACATTCGCTGCTACAACCTTGCCGAAGCGCTCCTTGAAGCAGGTGACGAAGTTATCATTCCCGTTCCCTATTGGGTTTCCTATGCCGACCAAACCCTGCTGAACGACGCCACACCGGTATTCTTGCCGACCCGTGAAGAGGACGGGTACGCCATTGACGCCCATGAATTGGAACGGCTCATTACCCCACGCACCAAGGCGATTATCATCAATAGCCCCAGCAATCCAACGGGAGCGACCTACGATCGGAAGACGCTCGAACGCCTTGCCGAGTTGGCTCTCCATCGAGACTTCCTGCTGATTTCAGACGAGATTTATGAAAAAATCCTCTATGACGGAGCGACACACACGAGCATTGCTTCGTTAGGGCCGGAGGTCGCAGCCCGTACCGTTGTGATCAACGGTGTCTCCAAGGCCTATGCGATGACCGGCTGGCGGATCGGCTATGCGGCCGGCCCCAAAGACCTGTTGACCGCGATGGCGAATATTCAAAGCCAGAGCACGTCCAACCCCTGCTCCATTTCACAAAAGGCTGCCGTCGTGGCCTTGCGCGAAGGTGGCGGGTTCACAGAAAAGATGGTGACTGAGTTCGATCGGCGGCGGCACGTGATGGTCGAGCGCTTGAATGCGATGCCCGGCGTGCGCTGTCGAATGCCCACTGGAGCATTTTATGCGTTCCCAATGTACGTGGGTTGCTTGGAAAGCACAGCCCAAGCGGAACAATCCTCACTCCGACCGATCTTGCAAACTACCTATTGCAGGAATTCCAGGTCGCAGTGGTTCCCGGTGAGCCGTTTGGGAGCATCCAGCATATTCGCCTGTCGTATGCGACCAGCATGGAGACGATCGTTCGAGGAATGGATCGCCTTGATGCAGCTATTCAAGCAGCTTACCTAACAGGATGCGGAAAGCCTGGTCTGTCTGGTTAGTCTGATTAGTCTCGTTCAACCAAACACACGAGACAGACCGAATAGACCAGACCAACCAGGCAGACCGCAGCTTGTGAGCAGGAGGAAATGAAGAGTGCCAATCTATGAATACCAGTGTGAAAGCTGCGCGGAGAGGTTTGAAATCAAACAAGGTATGAAGGACGATCCCCTCACCGACTGCCCGCGATGCGGGAAGCGCGTACAGCGCCTTATTTCATCGCCAGCTATCATGTTCAAAGGCAGCGGGTGGTACGTGACGGACTACTCCGACAAAATGAAGCCTTCCTCAGGCGATGAAGCACCCACACCCGCGACTGGGGAGAAGAAAGAGACGGCGCCAAGTACATCCGAGCAAACAGCGCCTACGGCTCCCTCTACTCCAGCTTCTCCGCCCGCATCCACGCCGGCAAGCACCCAGTCAAGCACGAATTCAAGCAGCTCAAACACAACGACGACCGCACCGCCGTCTTCCACCACCAAGTAGACCGCGGAGATGGGGCGCGCTAGCGCTTGACTGTGGCCTTTGCCGGTGCTTTCTTCTTGGCCGGAGCCTTCTGCGTGACCTTTGTGGCCGGCTTGGCTGCGCTGGTCTTCGGCGTTGCGACTTTCGCTGACTTCGCCAATCGCCCCTGTGCTGCCGTCAAAGCATTTTGCAAACTGGCAATCATGGTCGACTTATCTTGATTCGCTCTGGAAAGATCATTCACTTGCGCCTGCAAATCGTCTTTCACCTTCGCAATGGAAGCAAGTTGATTCTGTAACTGTGCCTTTTCCATTGTTGCACTCTGGAGCTCGGAACGGAGTTGTTCGATTTGTGTTTGAGTGCCGGAGGCCAGTAATCGCACCCGGACAGACCCACTGAGACGAGCGTTATGGCGGCCACCGCAACAAGGTTACGCACCATCACTGTTCGAGTCATCGGCATTCTCCTTTCAGTGTGAACGAACCAATCGACTTCACCGACTATCAGCGTCGAGATGCACGCCGTGAGCGGCCAACTGCGCCGCGATGGCGCTTCGTTCGATCGCTCCATCGCGAATAATTCGGATCGGACCCCGTACATCGATGACGGTGGACGGCCGCCCGCCGGGAGTCGGCCCAGCGTCAATGATCAGATCGAGTGCGTCGCCAAGGGTCTCCAGAACCTCTTCAGCCGTCGTGGGCGGCGGGCTGCCTTCACGATTCGCGCTGGTGCCGGTCACAGGCCCGAGTCGGCGCAAGAGATCACGCAACGGCTGCCAGGCACTGAGACGGATGCCGACAGAGCCGGTCCCTGCAGTCACCGCATCGGAGAGTCCAACCGCTGCTGGAAAAACAATGGTGAGAGGGCCCGGCCAGAATGCGGTTATCAATACGTGTGCTGCATGGGAATGCTTCGAACGAACGGCCCCAACTGAGCCTCGTCTCCGATCAGCACGAGAATCGGTTTTCCCTCCGACCGGCCCTTGACCTGCCACAATCTGGCGAGCGCCTGCTCGTCGAACGGAGCTGCGGCAAGCCCGTAGAAACTTTCCGTCGGCAGGGCGATCAGCCCACTATCTTCGAGCACGCGACGCACCCGATCAGCAAGCACCGGAACGGTGGATGCCATATAGCGCTCGATCGTTGCCATGGCAGGAACCATCAGTCTCCTTCTACGCTATGCCTGGCGCGAGAACGCACGATGCGCAATATCCGTCCGATAGTGAGCACCTTCAAATGCAATCGACTTCGTCACGCGATAGGCTTCCGCTTGCGCGACTTCCAGTGTCTTTCCGCGTCCCGTAATTCCCAACACCCGGCCCCCGGTCGTCGTCACCTCGGTACCAGTTCGTATCGTACCCGCATGAAACACCATGGTTGTCTCATCGGTCGTAGCCGGTAATCCTTGAATCGCGCGGCCGGTTTGATACGCACCTGGATAGCCTCCTGACGTCATGACGACACATACTGCGGTGTCATTATGCCAGTCCACCGTCAGTTGGTCGAGCCGATGTTCGATTACAGCTTCGATCACCTCCAGCAAATCGGTCTTGAGCAACGGGAGCACGACCTGCGTTTCCGGATCCCCCATCCTCGCATTGAACTCCAACACGTACGGCGTCCCTTTCACAATCATGAGTCCGGCATACAAGACGCCTTGAAACGGACAGCCCATGCGAGACAAGGCTTCGACAGCGGGACAGAGGACCTGCCGTGGCTAACCTGCTCGCGCAACGCCATCGTGCCAAGCGGAGCAGGACAATAGGCGCCCATGCCCCGGTGTTGGGGCCCGTATCGCCATCCCCGACTCGCTTATGATCTTGCGCCGGCAGCATCGGTACCACGGTCCGGCCATCCGTGAAGGCCATGATGGTTAACTCTTCGCCGTCTAAAAACTGCTCAATCAGCACGCGCTGACCGGCCTGACCGAACACCGCATGCTCCATCGAATCACGGACGGCCTGTTCTGCCTCTTCACGTGTCGTCGCGACCACCACACCCTTGCCCTGCGCCAGTCCATCAGCCTTCACGACGACAGGAATCTCATGCTGATCGAGATAGGCCAAGGCCGAAGCAACCCGATCGAAACTTTGCGCCCTCGCGGTGAGAATCTTCGCACTGTTCATGATCTCTTTGGAAAAGACTTTACTGGCTTCGATGCGGGCGGCGCCCTTCGTCGGTCCAAATATTTTGAGCTTCGATTTGCGAAACTCATCGACAATACCCAACGCCAGCGGGGCTTCCGGTCCAACGACCGTCAGATCGATCTTCTCCGACTGTACAATTGTTTTCAGCCCGGCAATATCGTCGGCTTTGACAGGCACACAGGTCGCGAGCGATTCGATCCCTGCATTGCCAGGCGCACAATAGAGTGTCGGCTTTCGGGGACTTTGCGCAAGCTTCCACACCATGGCGTGCTCGCGTCCCCCACTGCCAACAACCAGAATGTTCATGGGTACTTGTATCACATGAAGAAAAAGCGGCTGCTCAAAATGGTTTCTCGCAAGGCCGCAGGAAGCCTGGTCACCGAGGCGTACGCTTCGGTACGTTGAGCGTGGCCGGGCGACCGAGAACGACGCGAGAGGCCATTTTCAGCAGCCGCTTAGTGGCGGAAGTGGCGCATGCCCGTAAGAATCATCGCCACCCCCTGTTCATCTGCGGCTTTGATAATTTCGGCATCGCGGATCGAGCCGCCCGGCTGAATGACCGCCGTGATGCCCGCCTGTACAGCGGCATCTAAGCCATCCCGGAAAGGAAAGAACGCATCCGACGCCATCACACACCCCTTAATCGGCATCTGGGCTTTCATCACCGCAAGCTTCACCGAATCGACCCGACTCATCTGACCGGCGCCGATTCCCACCGTCTGCCCCGGCTTGGCATAAATGATCGCATTCGACTTCACGTGTTTGCAGACCTTCCAGGCAAAGGCGCAGGCTGCGTACTCCTCATCCGTCGGCTTGCGCATGGTCGGCACGTTGAGCGCTCTCAGATCGGTTAAGACACCGAGATCCCGATCCTGCACGATCAATCCCCGACCAATTTCTTGAGATCGAATCCCTCTTGCTTCACCGTTGTGAGTGGACCGACATCGAGCAAACGCAGATCCTTTTTGCGTTTCAACTCTGTAAGCGCATCACTGGCAAAGCCAGGCGCAATGACCACTTCCACGAATGTGGAGGTAATTTCCTTCGCCGCGGCCAAATCCACGGGGCGATTGAATGCAATCACTCCGCCGAACGCCGAGATGGGATCAGTCTCCCTGGCCTTCACATAGGCTTCGACGGGCGTCGCGCCCAATGCCACGCCGCAGGGATTATTGTGCTTGATAATGGCCACGGCGATCTCGTCGTATTCTTTCGCCAGTTCGAGCGCCGAATTGGCATCGAGAAAATTGTTATAGGACATCGCCTTGCCGTGAAGAATCTGTCCACGGGACACCGATGGCTCGATCGAATGTAGCTCTCGATAGAAGGCGCCTTGCTGATGCGGGTTCTCTCCGTAGCGGAGCATCTCTGCCCGTTCGAACTGTAAGGACAATATTTTGGGGAACTTGCCCTCGGTGCCTTCTATCTGCCTCTCAAGATATCCGGCAATCAGACTGTCGTAGCGGGCCGTGTGTTGAAACACCTTCATCGCCAACTCGCGACGTAGTTCCCGCGACACCGCCCCTACCTTCGCGGCATCGAGCACACGCCCGTAGTCGGCAGGGTCTACAACCACCAAGACATCTTCGTGGTTTTTGGCTGCGGAGCGCAGCATCGACGGTCCGCCGATATCGATATTTTCAATGGCTTCTTCGAAAAGACAGTGGGGCTTCGCGATCGTCGCCTCGAACGGATAGAGATTGACCACGACCACATCGATGGGTCCGATCCCTTGCTGCTTCATCTGCTCGACATGGGCAGGCACCGAACGACGTCCGAGCAAGCCGCCATGAATCTTGGGGTGGAGTGTCTTGACGCGGCCGTCGAGAATCTCCGGTGATCCAGTGTAGGCCGCCACGTCCGTCACCTGTACACCGGCATCCCGCAGTGCCTTCGCCGTGCCTCCGGTGGAGAGTATCTCCGCACCGAGAGCTGCCAACCCCTTGGCCATTTCGACGATTCCAGTCTTATCAGAAACGCTGATCAGCGCCCGCGTGATGCCGGCCATAATGAACTCCTGCCAACGTGTTCGTGAGTCAGAAAAGATTGACCAATCTGTGAAAGGCGGGCGAAGAATACCAGATGGATTAGGGCAAGTTCAAGGCAACGATGATTGGGAGAAATCACAGGGTACGGCAACAGGAAATTCCACCGAGCCTGGGCTGGAGACTGATATTAGCGCTAGTACGCCCTTGGCGAATATGATACGGTTATTTGCCTCACCGCCATGACAACCAGAGAGTCGACGAATGATGCGCAGAGCGATTCTAGGCGCAGGCGCTGTCGCACTAACTCTTCTTGCCGTGGTCTGCATCACGCGCCATCTTCCAACATCGAACGCATCGAGCTTCACCACCCCTGCTACCTTACATGCGCGTTTGGAAAACGGGACTTTGACACTCCGCGGTTCGCTCCCCAATGAGGCCGGCAAAGTCGCAATTGTTCAGCGAGCCCAAGAACTGTATGGAACTGCGCCTGGTCGCATTGTCGATGAGTTGGTGGTGGATCCGAGAGTGGGACCTGCAGCCTGGACCGACAATGTCTCCAAGGCCCTCCCCGTCTTAGGACACATGGAAGAACGCGGCTCCATTATCGTCGACGGCCGCACGGTTGTCCTCAGCGGCCAGGTCAACAACGATCGCGCCAAAGCCATCTTGTTACGAGATATTGCCCCTCTCACTCAGGCAGGGCTTGAACTGGAGGATCACGTTCTGGCGGCTCCGTCCCCGGCATCCTCCTCCCCGCTCCAGAAAAATTGAATGAGATTCTTTCGCACGGCTCCATCGAATTCGATTCGAACACCACCACGATGACTCCCCGAGTCGCACCACGCTGGACCAGCTGATCACCCAATTGCGGCATGCCCCTCGCACGCCCATTGAGATCGGCGGTCATACGGACAAATACGGTGCGCAGGACTATAACCTTCAACTCAGTCGTCGCCGCGCTGAAGCCGTGCGGCAATACTTCATCAACCACGGCCTGACCAACCAGTTCACCGCCGTCGGCTATGGCGCCTCACGACCGCTGTCGGTCGCGCAGACAAGGGCCGGTCTCCAGCACGACCGGCGCATCGAGTTGCGCGTGAAAGGAGTGAATGACCAATGATTGTACTTATCGGCCAAATCGTGGGATGTCTTCTCATCGCGGCGGGAATCGGTGGCGTGGTCGGATGGTTGCTGCGGCAATTGTCCACCGGCGAACTCACGCAACAGTTCACAGGCGTGACCGCCACCCTGCGCCATAAAGAGCAACTGCTGGAGAGAGCACAATATGAGCTGAAAGTCCAAGCCGCGGCGATGCAGACTCTCGAAAGCAAAATCGCCGAATCGGACGAGATCAATCAATCCACCCGGCAGGAACTCTCGGCGCGAAACGACCGCCTCCAGGCTCTTCAAGAAGAGTTAGCCGTTCGCACACAGCGGCTGACGGTCCTGGAAGCGCAGGAAGCCTCTGTTCGCCTGCGCGCGAGCGAAGTATGACGCGGCCGCCGCCGCGCGATTGGCAGAAGCCCAACAACTCCAACTCATGCGCCAGGCGGCCCAACAGACACTCGAGTCGAATGAGCAAGAAGGGCGTAATCTTGAACGCCGCGTCGCCGAACTCGAAGCCTCCATCGCGGAAGCCAATCGGCTACGCGCGCGCGTGGAGGAACTCGAACCGGCCCAAGGACGGGTCCATTGGTTGGAGGTCCAACTCTCTGATCAAGACGTTGAGCATCGAGCCGCACTGCATCAACTCAACGGCCAACTGGCCGAACGAGACAGGCGCATCAGTCAGCTGGAGTCCCTCTCTCAACGGCTTCAGGAGCAAGAAGCGGCGCTGGCACAGTGGGAAACGAGGTATGCCCATACCCTGACGCAACACGAAGCGCACATTGCCAAGCTGCAACAACAACTCGCGGCGCAGGACCAACTCAAAGCCCAACTCCTGCTCGATAAGCAACTCCTCGATGAGCGAGCCCAGCGGATCGACGGCCTGAAACACCAGATTCAAGAACTCGAAGCGATACAGCAAGGCTTGGCGGGTCAGCTGAAGGCGGCGGGAGAAAAACAAGAGGAGATCGACCGCCTCCGCAAGCGCCTGGTTGAAGTGCGGGCCGCACTCCGCATCAAGACCGACGGGGAGCTGTGGCTCCTCGCCAGAAAACCCGTCAGAATGGAAGTCAACTAAACCTGGAAATAGAACAGGCAAAAGCGGCGAAAGAACGCCCGAAAGACGATCTGAGTAAAATTCACGGGATCGGCCCTGTCTTTGCGCGGACCCTGAACAAGATGGGACTGTACAGCTTTGGCCAGATTGCGCGCTGGACGTCAGAGGATATTGACAAGGTCGCAAAGAAGCTCTACACCGCCCCCGATCGGATCAAAAGCGGGACAAGTGGATCGACGAAGCTAAAAAACTCCACGCGAAGAAATACGGCGAGAGACTCTAGCCCGCGCGTAACTAAGCGTGACCAGAGGATTTTTCACCTCCACCAGGCCGGGACCGGCGTAGGCTGAATCCTTCAGAAACTCCTGCGTACACTCATATAAATGGCATCTGGCCGCTTCTGGCCAACACAGGAATTAGCCAGAGTCTTCTTTCTATAACCAGTTGAAATTATACATAGTTATTCTGATTGAGCATCGTGATCTCTTGACTGTTTCGATCCTTTGCACCACCCAGAGAGCCTCTTGCTAAGACGAACCTGTCCCGAAGTGCCTGAATTCAGGCTTCCCAAGCCCTTTGGGGCCTCACCACCCTTATGGAAGCCTGGCATTCCAATCGCATACTCTCCAAGAATCAAATACTGGAAACGTTGCCGTAGAAGGAATAGCTCCGGACACCTTTTTCCGCTTATCTGCTAGGTTTTACTGAGACATTCAGGCCTCTGCCGGTCCAAGAGGAGAACCATGAAGAGTGCAGCGATTTTAGTGGCTGGATTTGCTGCACTGGCCCTCCTTGCCGCTCTCTGCCTTCCACGCCATGTTCCTCCGCCAACAGCTTTGGGCCCAGTTGCCCCTGCCAGCTTTCATGCGCGTGTCGAGTATGGAATGTTGATACTCCGTGGCTCACTGCCCAGTGAGACCAGCAGGACCGCAATCCTTCAGCGAGCCCAAGAACTCTATGGAGCAACGCCAGGCCACGTCGTCGATGAGTTGGCGGTTGATGCGAGAGTCGGACCTGTCGCCTGGGCCGACAACGTCTCCCAGGTCCTCCCCGTCTTGGGGCACATGGCGGACCGAGGTTCCATCATCATCGACGGTCATACGATTGTCGTCAGCGGCCACGTAGGCGACAATCGCGCCAAGGCAGCCGTGCTACAAGTTATTGCCCCTCTGACAGAGACAGGGTTGGAACTGGAGGATCGAGATTCTGGCAGGTCCATCCACGGCGGGCCGCTCTAAGAAGGCTGCTCCTCCAACAACTCCATCCCATAAAGCTCCATTCTTTAAGGCTCCCGTACTGGTCGCATCCCCATCCCCGAATGTGCCTTCCATCACGGGACCATCCCAGAAGGCTCTCTCCCTGAAGACGCCTTCTCGGGCGATAGTCGAGGCCTCGAGGGCTCCCTCGCCCACTGCTCCATCCCCAAAAACTCACTCTCTGGTGGCAGCCCTAGCCCCAAAGGCTCCATCCCTGCCGGCAGCTCCATCAGTGGGCGAAGCCTCTCCTGCCTCGCTTCAAAAGAGATTGAATGAGATCCTCGCTCGTTCGTCCATCGAGTTTGAATCAAACAGCACAACGATGACTCCCACCAGTCTTGTCACACTGGACCAGCTGATTGGCGAATTACGCCGGTCCCCTCGCACGGACGTAAGAGATCGGCGGGCATACGGACAAGTACGGCGAGCCGGACTATAACGTTCGACTCAGCCGCCGCCGCGCTGAAGCCGTGCGGCGCTACTTCACCAGCCACGGGTTAACCAACCAGTTCACCGCCGTCGGCTATGGCGCTTCACGACCACTGTCGGTGGCAGAGAATCGAGCCGGTCTCCAACGCAACCGGCGCATCGAACTACGTGTGAAAGGACAGCCTGAGCTATGAGCATCTTCATCAACCAAATGCTGGGATGTCTCATCATCGCGGCTGGAATCGGCGGAGCAGTCGGCTGGCTGCTGCGACACGTTTCCGCCGGCAGGAGTGAGCAGCTGCTTGCCGACGTCACTGCCATGATGCACCTCAAAGAGCAAATGCTGGAAAAGGGCGCGGTATCAGTTGAGAACCGCTACCTCGAAGATGCAGCCGTTAGAAAGTGCGCAGATGGCACCGCACACGCTTAGCCATTCTCACCAAGAAAACCTCTCCTCGCAGGAGCGGTCCACTAGTTTAAACAATCAGAGTATCTATGCCGATCGACTCCGTACGCGACTGCAAGAGGAATCCGAGTCTGCCGGGGGATTGGTTGAGTGGCTAGATGTACAGCTCACTGAACGGGATGAGAAACACCGAATCGCACTCCATGAAGTCGAACGGCAGCTAGCTGAGCGAGATCAGCGTATCCGCGAACTCGAGCAGATCCATGAGCAACTGAGGAAGCAGGTAGAGGACAGCGAGCCTGTCGCGCAGCAGATTGACAAAGCGGCCTGATCGTACCCCGCATCTGGGGTCAGGGCGTCTTCCCCTTGATCAACGCAATCACGCTCGCCATCGTGACCTGGTCGTCGTCGAATCCGCCATGCGTCGTGCTTTTCGATTCCTTGCCTGGTGCGGCCCAGGTATAGACGTTTGGTAAGTGCTTCGATGCGATCTCGTCGTTGAAATACTTCTCCATGCCGAGTATCGGCGTCGTTTGTCCATGTTCGAGCGACTGTGACACCAGATAGAGCAGCGAACGGCTGTAGCCAAGAAGCGGTTTACACGTCGGGTCCTTCTGTTCCATGTCGTCGGATAGATGGAATTGATTGAAGCGCTTGACCTTGCCATTTTTGATGGCTGGAACGACAGTCTCCTCAAAGAGATCGACTCGCACTGCCGGGGCCATGAAGTTTACGCTTTCGAATTCCCAGCCCTGACCTCCCAGCCGATCGACTACATGACTGTGCAGGATCGATCCGGCCGAATGGCCGACCAGATGCAGGCGCACCTTCGACAGATCGGCAAAGTACGGGGATTGTCGACATGCCCTGTAGAGTTTCATGCCTCCGCTCTCAGCCGTGTTGGAAATTGCATCTGCATTCTGTTTCATCTCGCTCCAGATTGCTGTCCCCGGCGTAGCCAGTAGTTTTTCAAGCCGTTCGTTCCACCAATTCTTGACCCCGTCGAACAAGCCGCCGGTCGGGCGAGGCTGATCCTCTAAGACATCTTCAAGGCGCCCCTTGAGGGTGGACCAGAGGTCGGTTTCCCACATCAGGAAGATGGGGAAAATCTTGTGATCATACAACGCCGGAATCCATTTGGCTGCAGTTTCTCCCGCAGTATCCTCGGACGTGAGACCGCCATGCGCGTAGATGGCGATATCAACGGGATCATTCTTACCCAAGCCCCATGCTGTCCGCGCCATACCAAGCTGGTCCGTGACAAGCGCCTCGATGTCAGACTCCTGTGTGCGGAAGTCACCCGTGTTACTCAGCCGACCGTTGTTCTCCATGTCGATGATGAACGGGCTGATCTCGCGCATGCGCAACGAAGATTCGTTGGCGAGCTGCACCTTTCCCGCATCCAGACGCAATGTTCTCGACTGCGCGATCTCCATATGTAGTTCGGTGACTACCCCAAGCTGTGCCACCCAACAGTCCATCGCATTGTCGAGCCAGTCCTCATACGACAACACGGCCCGACCCTTTGTCCCCCAACCCGTCCCCCATGAGTTATGAACAATGAACCCGTCTTGGTTATAGCCGACAATCGCAAAGGCATGGCCACCGTCGCTGGGGCTTGCTTTCCGACGTGGAATTGTCCAGTACCCGCGTTTGTTCTGTGCTGCCTTAGAGGATCCACCATCCCAGCCGGAATGGCAGACGGCGCTGGCATAGAGAATGCCGATCTCGTTGAGTGCGACGTGCATATCGGTGACGGAACGTGTGTCGACGCGATAATAGGCTCCGAGCGGACGTTGCACGGCGTCGAGCCACCAGTCGTCTGCTGACTTTGTCACTTTGGCCGTCGGCATTGTCTCAGTGCTCCACAACTTGTCCGAGCAGGCGCCGTGCTTGTACCAGGCTTTCATCGCACCACGCAGACTCGAACCGGTATCGACATTTGGATCGCCGGGAAACTCATCATAGCGCCGGGCCATGGAATACAGCATGAAGGGGGACACACAACAATCCAGATGCTTGCGCTTCGCGCTACGTTGTAACTGGTACACGACGCTTGCCAGCGCGAAGCCAGTACAGGCGTTGGTCTGTCCCTGATTGAGCACAGGGATGTTGGTTCTCGGATCAAGCTCTACGCCTGGCACCACTGCCACCGGCGGCATATACAGCCTGTCACGAAGATCGAGCCTATCAGGCACTACGTTGCGTATTGGACGTACCATAGCGTCAAACTTCTTCACACCTCCCGCTGGAACTTTTTCCTCGCCACATGAAACTCCTTTCAAGACATGGACAGATAGAGTTTGAAATTCTGCTCTATAGTATTTATCTTCGAAGAAAACACGGGCCGTATTCTCAGCTGATTCATGAACTCCGTCAAGCATCGAGTGGCCGAATTGCCTTACAAATACTGCTGGTTCGAGACACTGAATATGAATTCAAAATAAATTCCTACGGAGTCGCTAGCCAAGCGGTATAAACGTGTGGTCAGACAAGCTCCTACTCAATGACAGACGGCCCATCATAGTTTGACTTCCCTTCCCTACCCTCCTAATATCGGTTCATCTGGTTGGTCTGGTCTTTCTTGTTTGTTTTGTTTATTTGGTTGATTTGGTTCATCTGGTTAGTTTTGTTCAACCAAAAAACCAGACAGACTCAGACAAACCAAACAACGGTCTACTTACGCCGGCTGACTTTCTCAGCATCCTGCTAGAGACGACATCAACGTGCGGACATGAAAGAGGTGAAGTTTTGGCTAAAGAGCACAAGTACAAAGGCAAGGTTCCCTTGCATGACAAATATGGCCCGGAGGCAAAATACGCTGTCGAAGCGGAGGCGCTGCTGCCCACCACGAAGCATCAAGAAGAAATAGCCCGGGGCCTTGAACTTGGGCTGCCCGGTGCCGATTCCATTACAGATCGCCGGATTCCCACGTTCAGCCGTGGAGAACTTCCCCACTTCGCCGGGATTAACACGTTTGTTAAAGCACCCTACATTGAAGACGTACGCAAGTGCGGCCAGTACGACGTAGCTATTCTTGGGGCGCCGTTCGACGGTGGCACGACGTATCGGTCCGGCACGCGATTTGGCCCTCAAGGCATTCGCAAAATCTCGGCTCTCTATGGATCCTATAGCTTCGAGCTCGGCGTGGATCTGCGGGAGTCAATTTCCATGTGTGATCTCGGCGATGTGTTTACCATCCCCGCCAACATTGAAAAGACGTTCGATCAGGTCAGCAAGGCCGTCTCACACGTGTATGCCAGCGGAGCGTTTCCCGTGGTGCTCGGCGGCGACCATTCCCTTGGCTTCCCGACCGTGCGGGGGTCGCCCAGAATCTCAATGGAGGCAAGCTCGGCATCATTCACTTCGACCGGCATGTGGACACGCAGGATACAGATCTCGACGAGCGCATGCACACCACGCCGTGGTTTCACGCAACGAACATTCCCAACGTGCCGGCAAAAATCTTGTGCAAATCGGAATTGGCGGCTGGCAGTCGCCGCGGCCCGGTGTGAAGGTCGGGCGTGATCGCCAAACCACGATCATGACCATCACCGATTGTGTCGAAATGGGAATTGAGAATGCTGCCAAACGGGCGCTCGAGGTGGCCTGGGACGGCGTCGATGCAGTCTGGCTGAGCTTCGATGTGGATTGTCTGGACGCCGCCTTCGTGCCTGGAACCGGCTGGCCTGAACCAGGCGGGTTCTTGCCCCGCGAAGTCCTGAAATTTCTTCAGATCATCGCGGACAGCAAGCCGATCGCCGGAATGGAGATCGTGGAGTGCGCGCCTCCCTACGACGCAGCTGAGATCACCAGCTTGATCTCCACTCGTGTCATCTGCGACGTCCTGGCCTGCCAGGTACGTTCCGGTCATCTGCCGAAACGAAGAAAGCCTTGAGACACACGCATGGACGAGATACGAAGCCGGGAGCATTGACGGCTCCCGCCCCGTTCCCTCGTGCCTGAATCAAAAACCGGTCATGCTCCATGGTGATTGGGTCTTCCCGCACCAACATCTGAACCCGCACATTTACGGCAGTTCGCAGCCCTCTTCCCTTCCTTGACAGCGTGTCGAGTGGCTCGTATGCTCAATCTAGTCGTTCTGTCTCCCGATATCTCAGTCTTGTGGGAGGGACACTACGATGCGTTTTCCGAGAAGTCGTCCCCGTCTGCCGCTTCTGGTTACCTCGACTGCCGTACTTCTTCATGCCTTGTTCGCATGGCCGCTTCCTGTAAGAGCCGAATCGTTTGTCCTCCTCGCCACATATGACGGGGTCATCAATCCGGTCGCCGCAGAATACCTGCATGATGCACTCGCCTCTGCGCAGGAAAGCAAGGCGCAGGCCTTGATTATTCGTCTCAATACGCCCGGCGGCCTCGACACGTCGATGCGGCTCATCATCAAGGACATCACCGGCGCCACCGTCCCCGTGGTTGTCTACGTGTCGCCATCCAGTGGACGTGCCGCGTCCGCCGGCGTGTTTATCACCATGGCGGCGCATGTCGCGACGATGGCTCCCGGTACGAATAATCGGCGCCGCCCATCCTGTCGCGATGGGCGGGGTGAAATGGATAAGACGATGAAGGAGAAGGTCGAGAACGATTCCGTGGCCTATATCAAGTCGATCGCCGAGCAACGGGGACGGAACGTCGCCTGGGCGGAAGATGCCGTGCGGAAGAGCGTGTCCGTGACGGAACGAGAAGCGTTGAAGCTGAAGGTTATCGATCTGGTTGCGGAGAATATGCCGGCATTGCTGGAAGCAACTGGACGGCCGCACCATCTCTCTCCCATCCGGCCCGACGGTGTTGCACACAGCGGATGCGGACGTGCGCGAATTCCCGATGGGGCTTCGCCTCGAACTCCTGAAGACTCTCAGCGATCCGAACATCGCCTACCTGCTCATGACAATCGGCACCATTGGAATTATGGCCGAGTTGTATAACCCTGGAGCGATTCTGCCTGGCATCGTCGGTGCCATCAGCCTGATCCTCGCGTTTACTCCCTCCAGTCACTGCCGGTGAACTACGCAGGCGTGCTGTTGTTCCTCCCTCGGGGTGGTCTTCTTCATCCTGGAAGCCACTGTGACCAGTTACGGTTTGCTGGCCATCGGCGGTGTTGTCGCGATGCTCCTTGGATCGATGATGCTGATCAAGACCGATGTGGAGTTCCTTCAGATTTCCTGGTCAGTCATCCTGCCGGTTGTCGCACTGACCGCTGCGTTCTCGCTCTTCATGGTCGGAATGGGTGTAAGAGCGATGCGACGACGGCCGGCAACCGGCCGTGAGGAAATGGTAGGTCTTGTGGGGATTGTCCAAACGGCGCTGACTCCCACTCGGGCAACTGGCGGTCCATGGCGAACTGTGGGAGGCCATCAGCGATCGACCGCTCCAGCCCGGCGACAAAGCGGAAGTCATACGCGTAGAGGGCTTACGGCTGTATGTGAAACCTCTCTCCAGGCAGACAGAGGCTTGATATGAATCTGATCGTCATGCAGTTTGCAATCCTGATTCTCCGGAGTGGTGTTTTTCTCATGGGCTTCAATGTGCTCCGCGAATACGAACGCGCCGTGATCTTTCGATGGGGCCGCCTGGCTCGTGTGGACTGATCGGGGGAATGGGCCCGGTGTCGTGATTATCATCCCGTTCATCAGACAAAATGGTTCGTGTCAGCTTGCGGACTGTGACGATGGATGTGCCGCCCCAGGACGTCATTACCAGGGACAACGTCAGCGTCAAGGTCAACGCGGTCATTTACTTCCGAGTCGTAGACCGGGAACGAGCCATCATTCAAGTCGAAGATTATCTTTACGCCACATCCATGATGGCGCAAACGACACTCCACGCAGCGTGCTGGGGCAGAGTCAACTTCGACGACCTGCTGTCGAAGAGGGAACAGATCAACGGCGATCTCCAACGGATCATCGACCAACAGACGGAGCCGTGGGGCGTCAAAGTCAACGCCGTGGAAGTCAAGAACGTGGACCTGCCGCAGGAAATGCAACGAGCCATCGCACGTCAGGCGGAAGCGGAGCGCGAACGTCGCGCGAAAGTTATCCACGCCGAAGGCGAATTCGAGAAGCCTCTCGACGCCTGGCCGATGCCGCCGATGTGATCAGCCGAAACCCGGCTGCTTTGCAACTCCGTTACCTTCAAACCCTGGTCGAGAGTCGCTGCCGAGAAGAACTCGACCACCATCTTCCTCGATCCCCATCGATACCATTGCACCATTCCTCAAAGCATGGGAAAAGAAAACGGAGCCGTAGCCCGGCTGCGGGAACGAAAGGCTTCGAGTGAAGAAGATAAACTGGCTCAAGCGAGATTGGCGGGACAAGGGCCAGTGAGTCAAACCAAAAATCTCCTGTTTAGCCCTAGCGAGTTAACGACACATCATGATCATTCAATGTCAAGATGTCCTGAAAATCTAGGCCATTTGTGACAGAACCAAGATTCCTTTTCCAGTTTCCTTCCTGAGTGAAATTCCACCTCAAGTTTGTACCGTGAGTCTGACCTCACCGTGTATTGAGTTGCCTTACTTTCCCCTGCTCAAGTTTCTCCAAACGGGAAGTTCCGACCGCACACCTTCGAGTTGGCCGTTTCTTACCGGCTCTGAGGGCAGCGTTGAGGATAAGCACTTGGCCGTCATCGCTCAGCACAATCGATGTGGAGTACCAGGATGCCAAGAGGAAGCAACCAATTCCGAGAATCGCGGCCTGCCAGTGTCTCATCGCCAACGTCTCCAATTAGTTCCGGCGGATTTTATTGATCATAATATACACCGTGGTGACACTTAAAATACTGCCCAGTACCAATGGCACTGCCCAGAGCTGCCACCAAGGCGCATTAGACGACACGGCATAGGCACGCGGCCAGGCGATGTTGGAGAACTCAAACACTGACCAAAGAAAGGCCACCGCATTGATCACCAATCCCCCAGATACCCAGCTTCAGCTCACCCAGTGACGAGGTCCCAACGACCCCTGAGGCGGGTAAAGAGTCCGACACCCGTAGTCATGGTGAACATGGCGTATAACCCGCCCTGTGCCGAAAGCCAGCACGGTCGCAACCGCCCCGTCATTCAGTCCGAAGAGCAGCCCGAGCCCCGCCAGCACCACGACGCAGATCACCGCGTTACGCGGAGTCTTGGCCGTCGTGACCTGGCCTCAACACAGCGGGCATATTCCCCTCGCGGGCCATCAGTACACAATGCGTGATGTGTATTGCACCACGGATGCCCCACACGCAAGGAACGCCGTCATGACAACCGCTAAAAAGGTTTCTCTCAGCCCACGCTCCGAAACTATGGGTAATCACGGGAGTGATCGGATCCGGACGTGGCACTTGTACTCAGCGGTGTGTCGCGGTCGAAGCTCAACGTCAGGGCGGCGGAATTAAAGAGCACCACGCTTCCCACCATGCAAGGGAGAAAAAGATCGCGCGCGGAACCATCCGCTTGGGCTCGATGGGTTTCTTCGGCGATGGTGGAGCAGGCATCGAACCCGATGAATGCCCAGCCCGCGATGACGAGCGCCGCCAGAAATGCAGCCGTCTGACTGGGTGCGGTCCCCGTGCCCAGATGCTGAAACAATTCGGAAAATGAGTGCTGTCGGAAAAAGAGAAGCAACAGCAGCGCCACGCCAACGGAGCCTACCATTTCCGCATATACACCCAGGGGTAATGACCACCTTGAACACATTGACGTGAGCCAGGTTGAGGACCGTACAGATCACTAAAAACACGGCGCCCCACAGCACCAACGAGAGCCCTCCTCCACCCCCGAGCCAAAAAAATGGCGAGCCAGACACCTCCGGTGTACGCGGTGGTGGTCAGCATGGCGATCGTGGAGCTAATGTAGATGACTCCGGCATACTGCCCGGTGACGCTCCCTCCCAGCTGCCGTGCCCACTTGTACGCGCCCGCCTGCAATCAGGAAACTGCGAAGACAGTTCAGCGTAGACTGTTGCGACCAACAGTTGCATCACCAGACAGAGGGCCAGCGCGGCGAACCAGCCACCCCCGTTACCACAGTCTGCACACCAATAATGGCGTAGAGGCCCCACCACTGGCGACACGACTGCGAAGCCGATCGTCAGGCTGTTCCAAACACTCAGGCTGCGGTTCAGTTTATCGGGCGTACTCGTCGCGCTAGCAGGAAGAACCGTATCCGGACTTTCTTTGATTAACATGACAGTCCTCTCTGACTTGGCAGCAGGTCAGACTGATCCGGTTCGGAAAGAACTATGAAATGGATATGCATGACGAAGCCTCCTTGCCGAGCGGGTTAAATTCCGAGAAGGCCATGTACCGCAGTACATGATCTCCCGGGCTTTTATCCCTCCGTGGAGCCTCGTCATGCGAGACCGGAAACTCTCGGACCAGACACTGCTCGTAACGGCAGCCGGAACCCTAGTTTCCCCTTCAGCGCGATCTTACGATCTTGCGGCGGCAAAGTCACGAAAATTGCCTGCATAGTAGTCGCCAAACTCCTCCGTCAGAATCTGGTTGTTCCAGTCCGATTTCCCCAACGTTCGGATGGCGCGAAATCGGGTATCGATTGGCGATGACTCGTTGTCTCTATTGCTCCCCATCATGCGTTTGACTTCGCATTCCCTGCGCTCCTAGAATCCCGCCATGGCTTCGTCCTTCGTTCACCTCCATCTCCATACCCAATTCAGTCTGCTCGATGGTGCGAATCAAATCGAGCCGCTCATCCAGCAGATCAAATCATTTAATCAGCCGGCTGTGGCGATGACCGACCATGGGAACATGTTCGGGGCCATCGAGTTCTACCGCAAAGCCAAAGAGTGCAGGTATCAAACCCATTATCGGCTGCGAAGCCTACATGGCCCCTGGCAGTCGCTTCGCTGCCAAAGACAGCGGCCTCGCCCACAACGACTACTATCACCTGATTCTCCTGGCTCGAAATCTGACCGGCTATCAAAACCTGATCAACTTGGTCAGTAAAGCGTATCTTGAGGGATTCTACTACAAGCCACGGATGGATAAGGAAATTCTAAAAGAGCACCATGAGGGACTGATTGCCTTGTCAGGCTGCTTGAGCGGCGAGATCCCGTATCTCATCGGCCAGAAGGATATGGCCGGGGCCATGGCTGTGGCTGGAGAGTTTCAGGAAATCTTCGGGAAGGAACACTTCTACCTTGAGGTGCAAGCAAACGGGTTGGACCACCAGCGGGTCGCAAATAGTGGTCTGCTCGAAATCGCGAAGAAGATGGACATCCCTTTGGCCGGCACCAACGATTGCCACTACCTCAAGAAGGAAGATTTCCGCCCACATGAGCTGATGCTCTGCCTGCAAACCGGTAAGACAATCAGCGACCCGAATCGCATGAAGTTTGATACCGATCAGCTGTATGTGAAATCGACAGAAGAAGTCTCGGCCGCCTTTATCGAGTTCCCCAATGCCGTCGCCAATACCTGCCGGATTGCAGACGACTGCGACCTCAACTGGCGCTGAACAAGACGCATCTTCCGCAGTACAAGGTTCCCGAAGGATTGACGCGGGAAACCTATCTGGAGCAATTGGCGCTGGAAGGATTGACGGCCAGATTGAAAGAACGGCCCAGCCAGATCCTGCCGGCTGCCTATGAGCTGCGCCTGCGTGAAGAACTGACGATCATCTGCTCGATGGGATTCGCCGGCTATTTCCTCATCGTGTGGGACATCATTAAGTTTGCGCGCTCGCGCCGCATTCCGGTCGGACCTGGTCGAGGCTCCGCCGCCGGAAGTCTGGTCGCCTATGCCCTGCGCATCACGGACCTCGATCCCCTCGTGTACACGCTTTTGTTCGAACGGTTCCTGAATCCCGAGCGCGTGTCCCTCCCGATATCGATATGGACTTCTGCATGGAACGCCGGGGCGAGGTCATCAATTATGTGGTCGACAAGTATGGCAAGGACCACGTCGCACAGATCATTACGTTCGGAACGCTCGGGGCAAAAGCCGCGATTCGGGACGTGGGTCGCGTGCTGGAGATTCCCTATGCCGAAGTCGATCGCGTGGCCAAGCTTGTCCCGAATCAGCTCAACATGACGCTCCAGCAGGCGCTCGATCAGGAACCGAAACTGCGGGATCTCGTTGAGACCGACACGCGGGTCAAAGAGCTGATGGGCATCGCCCGTTCTCTTGAAGGACTGGCCCGCCATGCCTCGACTCACGCCGCCGGTGTGGTGATTTCGGAAGGACCGCTCACGGACCACGTGCCGCTCTACAAAGGAGCCAACGACGAAATCGTCACCCAATATTCGATGGGAGACGTTGAAAAGATCGGGCTCGTCAAATTCGATTTCCTGGGGCTCAAAACCCTCACAATGATCAAACGCGCCGAGAATCTGATCAATGAGCGGCACCCCGGTAATCCACCGTTGGTCATGGAGCAAATGCCGTTCGACGACCCCAAGACCTTTGCCCTCCTCTCCTCAGGCAAGACGATCGGCCTCTTCCAGTTGGAAAGCTCCGGGATGCGCGATCTCCTGACCGGCCTGAAACCTGACCGCTTCGAGGATATCATCGCCATCATTGCGCTCTATCGCCCTGGCCCGATGGATCTCATTCCTGACTTCATCAAACGCAAGCAGGGTAAGATACCGATCGTGTACGAAGTGCCTGAACTCGAACCGATCCTGAAGGACACATACGGGGTTATCGTCTATCAGGAACAGGTGATGGCCATCGCCAATAAGGTGGCGGGCTTCTCGCTCGGCCAAGCCGATATTCTCCGGCGTGCCATGGGCAAGAAAGAAGCCGGAAGAGATGGAGAAGCTGCGCGCGCAATTCCTGGCCGGCGCAAAGACGAACAAAATCCCCGACAGAAAATCTGAAAAGCTCTACGAACTGATCCAGAAGTTTGCAGGCTACGGGTTCAACAAGTCGCACGCCGCGGCCTATGCCGTCGTCTGCTACCAGACCGGCTATCTCAAGGCGCACTACCCGACTGAGTTCATGGCTTCCCTGATGACCACCGACATGAGCAACGCCGACAAGATCGTCGGCTACTTCACGGAATGCCGAGACCTCAATATCAAAGTCCTGCCTCCGGACGTGAACGAAAGCCATAAGAACTTTGCCGTGGTGGACCACGCCATCCGGTTCGGCTTGGCGGCCATCAAGAATGTCGGTGAGAGGCGCCGTCGAGTCGATCATCGAGATTCGGAATAAAACCGGCCCCTTCAAGTCCTTCTTTGAGTTCTGTCGCCGCGTCGATCTACACAAAGTCAACAAGCGCATGCTCGAGAGGATTGATTAAGACCGGCGCATTCGACTCAACCGGCGCGAAACGTTCTCAACTGGCTGCAGTCCTGGATCAGGCCGTTGAGGATGGGTGCGGCCGCGCAACGCGAACGGGATCTGGGCCAAACCAATATTTTTGGCGACGAGCTGAACGGACTAGACTCGGCGGGCATTCGGCGATGCCGTCATTGCCGAACATTCCGGAATGGGACCAAAGCGAGCGATTGAAACACGAACGTGAACTGACAGGCTTCTATATTTCCTCGCATCCGCTGGCGCGCTATGAGGCCACCATCCAGGCGCTTGCCACGGCTTCGACCATCGGCCTGTCGGAATTGTCGGACGGTCGCTGAGGTGAAACTCTGCTGGAATCGTCACGACCGTCAAAAGCATGCTGACCAAGAAGGGCGACCGGATGGCCTATCTTACCCTGGAAGACCTCCAAGGTATGGTTGAGATCATCGTCTTTCCCGATCTCTATAAAACTCTCCGCAGACTTGGTTGTGCCGGAACGTCTCGTGCGCATCACGGGCACAGTGGACCGGGGAGATAAAGGCACGAAGATTCGAGGGAGCAAGATCGAGCCGCTCGCCGAAGTGCAAGCACAAACGATCAAGCGGGTCCACATTCGACTGACTGATCGTCCTGGCGTGACAGAACAGTTACCGCGCCTCCGTGAAGTTTTTGCGTCACCCGGGAGGCACGACAATTTCTCTCATTTTCAGGTGAATCCATCTCTGGAATCCGAGACAGCCCCCTCCTCAGCTGACTGTCACCCCCAGCGATCGCTTCGTGGCAGAGGTTGAAGAAGTACTAGAGCAAAGGGCCATTTTTCTGGTATCGTAATCCATCATTCACGGTAGAGTGTTTGTATTCCCTTCCCCCAAATCGATAACTTTAGATCACATTATGCGCGATTACCTCGAGTTTGAAAACCGATCCGCGAGATCGAAGAAAAGATCGAAAAACTCGCGGCTGTTCCTGCCGGAAAATCGGCACCCCAGGACGAGATCCGCAAGCTGCGGATGAAGCTGGCGCAGGCCGAACATACGCTCTACAGCAAACTAACTCCCTGGCAGCGCACGCAGCTCGCCCGGCATCCCCAACGACCCAGTACGCTCGATTACATCAGCTATCTATTTAGAGATTTTTTGAGTTCCATGGAGACCGCTCATTCGGCGACGACCGTGCCATCGTCGGAGGTTTTGCTCGATTCAACGACCGGTCGATCATGGTCATCGGCCATCAAAAAGGAAAGACCCTCAAAGAACGGATGCAACGAAACTTCGGCATGCCGAACCCCGAAGGCTATCGGAAAGCCTTGCGTCTCATGAGGATGGCCGAGAAGTTTGGGCGCCCGATCGTGACCTTTATCGACACACCGAGCGCCTACCCCGGCATCGGCGCCGAAGAGCGCGGCCAGGCTGAAGCCATTGCCCGCAATCTCGTTGTCATGTCCCGGCTCGCCGTTCCGATTATTTCCATCGTCATCGGTGAAGGAGGCAGCGGCGGCGCACTCGCATTGGGTGTCTCAGATCGCGTCCTCATGTTGGAGCATGGTGTCTATTCCGTGATTTCACCGGAAGGCTGCGCAGCCATCCTGTGGGACGATCCGGCTAAAGTTCCCGATGCCGCCGCCGCCCTGAAAATGACGGCGAAAGACCTGGTCGACCTCCATATCGTGGACGAAGTGATTCCCGAACCGCTCGGCGGCGCCCATCGAGATTTCAATGCCATCACCGAATCGAATCGCCAAATCTCTCAGCAACCAACTCTCCTGCTTAACGACCTTCCCCTCCCTCAATTGTTGGCCCAACGCGATCAGAAATACCGATCCATCGGAGCCGTCACCGGGTTGGTCTCCACTCCCCAGTAAACCAAGCGGGACATGCGGGACACGACCAGAAGACTGAAGGTCGGAGTTCTGAATACTTCAGCCTTACCCCTTCAGCCTGCCCCACGCGCCCCGCGCTTGTTGAGCCAAGCCACCGCTCCGGCGCCCGCCGCCTGACCAGTGGCGAAACACGCGGTGAGGAGATAGCCTCCGGTCGGCGCTTCCCAATCCAACATTTCCCCGCACAAAACAGGCCCGGCAGGGTACGGATCATCAACCGCTCGTCGAGCGCATTGAATGGAACTCCACCAGCCGTACTGATCGCTTCCTCCAGCGGGCGCGGCGCGACGAGTCTTAGAGGCAATGCCTTAATTGAAGCGGCCAGAGCGAGCCGGGTCCACGAAGTCCTCTTTCGAAACCACTTCACGAAGCAGTCCTGCCTTCACGCCTTCAATATGCGCCTGCCGCTGAAGATGCGTCGCCACCGTGCGTTTGCCACGCGGCCTCGATAAGTCGTGAGTCAGACGCGGCATGTCGCGATCCGGCGCCAGATCAAGGCGCAACGTAGCCACGCCCTTCGCCAGAATCTCGTCGCGCAGAGAGGCCGACACCGCGTAGATCACGCCACCTTCCACTCCGGCTTCTGTGATCACAAATTCTCCCGGATGCCAGGATTCAGCACCGGCGTCATTCCGCACAACGATCGCCACCGATTTGACCGGGTGCCCGGCAAACTTTTCCGAAATGCTCGCTCCAGCCCACGTTGAAGCCACAGTTCGCCGGCAGCAAGGGCGCGATCTGAACCTCACGTCCTGCCAGCAGCGGCACCAGGAAGCATCGGAGCCGAGCTTCGGCCAACTCCCGCCGCCGAGCGCGAGCACTGCCGCATCGGATTGGACTGATCGCGTTACCCTCCGGCGTGGCAAAGCACAGAGCCCCCTGCGCATCCCAACCGGACCACCGATGACGCATGTGGAATCGCACGCCGGCCTGGCGCAATCGACGAAGCCACGCGCGCAACAATGGCGCGGCCTTGAGATCGGTTGGGAAACACGCGCCCGGAAGAGCCCACAAATAGTCTCGATGCCGAGTCCACGGGCCCAGGCTCTGACTGCATCAGGCCCAAACGACGCGAGTAGCGGCGCGATCTGCGCGCGACGTGCCCCATAACGCGAGAGAAACTTCTCCAGTCAGTTCCGAGTGCGTAAGATTCAGGCCGCTTTCCCAGCCAGGAGAAACTTGACGACCAACCGACGCCATGCCGTCATAGAGATCGACCTGTGCGCCGGCAGCACTCGCTGCCTCTGCGGCCATGAGCCCGGCCGGTCCTCCGCCGATAATCGCGATGTTCATCTTTGATCCCGGTGAATGTGGGCGAGACAAGCGAGACGTGCGCGAAATGCGTGACTCTGAACCAATAACCTATTCGAGCACATCTTGGGCTTCCCACTTTTCGCGCTAGTCTCGCGCGCACGCCAGAATGCATCGCGGGACCCTACTACCAGAACTGAAATGGGTCAAGCACCGGCATGGCAGTCACGAGATTTCACAACTCGGAACAGGCTATGCCTCATCTCAACGATGGATGAGCAAGAGCCCATACAGGTGGTTGAGCTTCGAATCAGCTACCGCTATGCCATGCGCACCCTGGGTCGTCCAGGCCATCGGAGGATTCTTATCGGCATATTTCATGGAGCATCCGGGGTTTCGCGTGCAACGATACATGGAAGAATTGTCGTCCGGCACACACCTCTGGATATGCGAGGTGCCGCCCAGCATGAAGGTCCTCAGGCTTCTGAGGCGACTGAAAGAAGATATTCCCCCTGCCACACCCAACAGATCGCCACCGAGCTTCCCGCCCGACCTCGCTATCTCATCGATTGCCCTGCTGAGTGAACCGGAAGGATCATCGCGCGAGACAGGCGAACGGGTGGATCTGGTTTATCTGCTTGGTTTCGCTTAACCAAAAAACCAGACAGACCAGATCAATCCAACTAACGACCTTCTCAGGCTGGTAGAGTTTTCAGCATCCTGTGCAACGAAAATTAGCCCGCATACCCGTTAGGGTTGCCGCTCTGCCAACGCCAGGCATCGGCGCACATTGCGCCAATCCACGCTCTGCTCGCCAGCCCAATAATTCAAATGCCCGTTGCGGATCAGCATAGCAAGAGGCAACGTCGCCTGGACGCCTGGGCGCAATCTTGTACGGCACTGACTGCCCGCTCACCTCCTCAAATGCCCGCACGATATCCAACACGCTATACCCCGTGCCCGTGCCAAGATTCAGCGGTCAGACACTCGGCCATATTTTCTAATCCCTCCAGCGCCTTCAACGCTCTTGAGATGTCCCAGGGCCAAATCCACGACATGGATATAATCCCGCACGCCCGTCCCATCCGGAGTGGGATAATCGTTGCCCCACACATTGAGACAAGCACGTCGCCCCACTGCCACCTGGGCCACGACGGGCAGCAAATTATTCGGGATGCCCTGAGGATCTTCCCCGATCAAACCACTGGCATGTGCGCCCGCTGGGTTGAAATAACGTAAAATGCCGAGCTTCCAGGACGTATCGCTGCGGTGCAGATCGCGCAAGATCTCCTCAATCATCAGTTTCGTGTGGCCATAGGGATTCGTGGCGGAGAGCGGGTGATCTTCAGTAAGCGGCAGCCGAATCGGATCGCCATACACGGTGGCGGAAGAGCTGAATACCAGGGTTTTCACCCCGCTCTCCTCCATCGCTTCCAGCAGACGCAGGGTACCGACCACGTTGTTGTCGTAGTAGGCCAGCGGCTGAGTAACCGATTCCCCACAGCCTTGAGGCCGGCAAAGTGGATCACCGCGCTGGCTTCGCTTTCGTGCAAGGCTGCCACCAAGGCTGCACGGTTACGGATGTCGCCTTGCACCAAACGCAGCTTTTTCCCCGTGATGCGTTCCACCCGCGCCACTGCCTCCGGGTGACTATTGCAAAAGTTGTCGAACACCGTGACATCACAGCCTGCATCGAGCAGCTCCACGCAGGTATGCGAACCGATATAGCCGGCGCCACCAGTAACAAAATCATACGCACCTACCTCATTGAGAGATGAACGCAGCGTATCCAGGCGATCGTGCAAGGTCAAGAAATGATCGGGAAATGTTTGTTTGGTTCTATCTGGTTGATTTGGTTCATCTGGTTAGTTTCGTTCAGCAAAAAACGAGACAAACCAGACAAACGAAACACACCAAATAACGGTCTTCCTGCTAGGCCTCAGGCTTCACTGATGCCGGAGGCGTGGAATCGTCTGAGAATTTCTTGTGGAGCAAGCTTACGTCCGAGAATGGTAATCCCCAATGCAATGCCGAGCGAGACTGGAACGAACAATGCGGCGGCAATATCCGCACTACGGAGCCACCCCATCTCCTGAAAAGCCTTGAAGATATAGGCCATAAGCCCGCTGAGATAGTAGGCGATCACGATAACCGATAAGCCTTCGACCGTGTACTGGAGGATGGCCTGGCTCTTCGTTGTCTTGTCGACGCTGACCAAGAGCGACAGGTTCTGGGACTGCAGCATGAGATCGACGCGGGCGCGAATAATTGAGATCGTCCCTTCAAAGCCGCTGCGAAGCGTGTCCATTCGTTTCAGCAATTGTTGATAGCCCTCCGCTACCCCTGTGATCCCGCTGAGGACATATTCTGACATTGGTCGGTACGGGGCAAGCGTACGTTCGTCCAAGAGACGTCAGCGACCGGTGCACGATCTTATCGTAGGGAATCGCGGCTGACAGCTCGAAATGTAATCTACTGGACAGCCGAGTGGTTTTTAACTAAGTCTTGCGTTAGTCCATTGAGCCAACGCTGTAGAGCCAGGGAGTCGGCATGGCCGATATGCTCGCTGATGATTTCACGCTGCTTCAAGTGCACCTGCTCGAACTTGTAGGCTTGATCGATCGCGGCAGAAAACAACGGTTTTTGCATGAGCAACATGTGGTAGTAGGTTTCAATCCTGACAATGGCATCCACGATGTCTTTCAAGATGAGAACTGCTGGGCCTGCCAGATCCTACACTGACCCAATAACGCTCGCGCCCATGCTCGTCCGGTGTGAAACTGGTGACCAGCGCGGTCTCCTCATCGAGAATCCGGCTACCATACAGTACCGGACCTGGAAGCTGAGGCCGCAACACCTCACCGCCCGGCAACGGTTTGATCATCAGTAGAATATCCAAACGGCACACCTCCGCACCCAGCGGAGTAACCGGAGAACGGTATTGTCGGGAAGGTCATCGGACCAAAGGTCACCTCCCAGCGTGGTCGGAGGGAATATGCCAGGTTTGATAACTGTAGTACTCAGTGTGTGCTTCCCAGATCAGAATCAGCCGATCGCCGGTCGCCTCCACCTTCACGCCATAGCCAAACGCTCTCATGAATGGCCTTCATGTCTTCGGATACCTTGAAGGCCTCTAGAAGGGACTTGAACTCGTCACGGCTTGCCGGCCGCTGCACAGGCGGGTCGACCATGCGAAATGCTTTGTAGTGCACGTGCGCAGGGGCTCGCAGCCACTCGACCAAGGGCATCTGTGGTCGCTCGTGTATCTTCCGGATAAGGTCGCCGGTATCCGGCTTGATAGGCTTAGGATCACTCATGCGATAACCCTCAGCGGTGAACAGTCATATAGAAAACAACGCCAGGCTACTGACTTGCCCGTAACCCCGTCAACTGATCGTCAGTCGAACATACATCGAGACGAGACATTGCGCGATGTGACACTCACGCAACAGACGTCTTTATATCCGGTGGGAATCCCTCTTAACTGCAGGCCTGTATCTTTTCCTTCTCCTTCGTATCTGTACTGATACGCGCACAGCGAAACGAAAACTCGCCTGACTCATAACTCTCCACCTAGCTGGATCTTGATACGCAACACGCTCCCGGCACAAGGGTTGCTAATTCTCTCACGCTCACCTGACACCTAGTGCGCGTGGTGTGGGGAGAAAATGATCAGGTGGGAGTCGAATTCTTGTGCATGGCGCCGGAGAGTCACCCGCGACGCCACAAGCTTTTTGGCGATTACATCGCCACCGCACTGGAGGACTTAATGTGCACGTATTGTTCTCCTCTACCTGTTCATCGAGAATATCGGGACCGGAATCCCCTCCGGTTCGCCTCCATTGGAATCGATGTCACAAGCGTCTTGCTTGAAGCATGGTGTACCCACGAACTCCAATGGGCCGTGCATGAACGCAATACGCCTCTCGTCTGGGCACAAGTCGTCCAACACCTACGCGGTTACCTCTGCCAACTTATGGGCGTCAGAGGCCCTGCAAGGAGAGAAAGCAAGTGAGGCCTTTGTGTGATCACCTCGCGACCAGTCCACCATGACCCATGAGGACATTCTGCATGGTCGTGTGATCTGTGTAGTCGGAGTCGCGCTCGTCACGCCTGGAGAGTTTACCTTCTATCGCATCCACATCCAGCAGAAGACTTGGTAGAAGCTCTTCGTATAATCCTGCGAAGCTTGCAGGCATGGACCTCCAGCGTTCTTACCCGCAGCATCCGCCTGTGAAGACCTGCCGCTGCTGAAAGGCACTCCAACAGCGCTCACAGAGTTCAATGGTTGAATGGGTGATCCCATCGACGCAGGCGATTCGACGCTGGACTACCGCCCCACAATCAGAACAGGCGCCGGCGAGTCGTATGTCCGTCCTACGCTCTTGGGTCAGCATGGGACACCATCTTTGTGTTCGGACGAGCGCGCTGATTGCAGACGGCTGACATGAACTCCTGCCCGCCCTTGAGACTCACCAGATTCCGCCACAGCCGAACCGGAAGCGGCTCCGTCTTGGCCCGGTACAAATCCCATTGAATCTTGCGCAACTCTCCATTCAAGGAATCCACCGTTCGTTCCAAGTCAACGAGCCGGTCTGTCCCAAAAGGACTTTCCTAGTGTATGAACATCATAGCCTCCCTTCTTTCCATTAACAGGATGCTGAGTTGTGAGTTTTGAGTTAGTTCAGACAACTCAGAACCCAGAACTCCTAACTCAGAACTTCACTCCTAGCCCGTACAATGCCGAATCACGCCGATGAGAATACCTTCGATATGAAACGTATCCGACGGTCTCACGATAATCGGCTGCATCGCCGCATTCGCAGGATGCAGCTCAATGTGTGAGTCCTTCTTGAAATAGGTCTTGATCGTCGCGTCATGATTGACCAGTGCCACAACGGTCTGCCCGTTCCTGGCCGTCTCCTGCTTCCTCACCACCACAAGATCGCCGGGGAGAATGCCATCATCTTTCATGGATTCCCCTTTGACGCGAAGTGCAAACGTATTTCCACCACGTAACATGCTGGGCGGGACATCGATGAGTTCGGACTGTGGTACCGGCTCTATCGGTGAGCCGGCCGCCACCATCCCCGCCATGGGAATTTCTCGCGAACGGCCGAGCTGATCGATCGCCACCTTCACCATTCCGGGAATGCGCCGCATACCCGCTTCGTAACGCGCCACAGACACGCGCGTAGTCCGCAACGCATCAGCCAATTGCTGCTGCGTCAGTCCCAGTTGCTCTCGAATTCGTTTCAGGTCTGCTGGTTTCATGATGTAACCAATGGTTACATATGTTGCGACAGACTGTCAAGTCCCTTCATTTCACTCCTATATATAATGAAGCAGAACGCCCAGTCTGGCGTAGGGTCTGTGCATAACAACATGAGAGACGCCGCAGCAGGATTGGCGATCCATCGCAAATACCCACCAAATGGCAATGAATATCTAGTATTTGTTGTTTTTCCTGGGTTTAACCCTTAGGACCACCATATATTGTGGTGCTATCCGATAGGAACCAATGCCTAAATTCTAGGCAATGTCGTATTTCAAGTAGAGAAACTGGAAGGAAATTGATTGAAGGAGAGACTTATAAACAGGGTTATCCACAGAGGTTGGGGAGACAATTTTTGTAAATATTTCTCTTGACCTTTCTAGACATATATTTCACATTTCCTCCTCGACTATTGCTTATGCGACTGGGAAATCAATCCAGGTGCATCATTGGCAGGCTGCTGCGGAAAAGCTATTATCTACATGCTGGAAATTCGATGGCCTGCACACATGGGATTAACGAACTCACCCCGCAGGATGGCCGAGCGAAACTGGTCTGGACGGGGTTGATATGGACCTGTGGCGCTGGCGGACGAAGCTTCGAATGAAAGCGGGAAAACCGCAATCGACCGGAAACACTGTGTCAGCAACTGTCTTGTGCCTTAGACCGCGACCTGCCTGCTCGTCGCAACAACGATCATGCCTATGGAGAAAGTAGCCGGGCCGGATCCGAACAGATTCTCAGGAGATGCGCAGAGCCAAGCTCCTGCTAGAGTCCAACTACGGTTCCTGCTTTGGCAATTAACGCTGGGGAGGAGCAAAAGAACGGATGGCCTCGGCAATCTCGTGGCTGATCGTCGCCAACGCACGGCTGTGTGCAGCGGCCACTGCTCCGTAGGCCCCACCGCCACTGGACTCTCTGGCCAGTCGAGCGACCTGTCCGCAGAACTCCATCGGAAACGCGCTTGACGGTCCAGAGGGCATCAATGGTCACCGATTCCCCCATGGTCGAATCGAATCGTTGGATGTCTACGAGGACGCGATAGTCTGCATTATCTCCGGCACTCTGCGGATAGGCCGCCACCCGTTTCACATTCAAATCGGCAGCCAAATTGTCCGCAATAATCCGTGGAATTTCGCTCCTGAGCGGCCCGGCCCACCGGTGCAGTTCCACAATCGTGACCTCATTCGGGCCGGCTCGAAGCACAAACTGAGGACGGTCAACGACCTCCGGCAACGTGATGGGCCCCACCGCGATGCTGTATGCAGACCCGCCGTTTGCAGAACTCGCCCCATTTACCGCGGACACCCGCGCTGAGTGTATAGTATGTTTCACTTGGCGAACTGGCGCAGCCGGCAAGCGACGAGATCATCAGGATTGCGGCCGATGACCAGAGGTATCCGTATCTCACCGTTTGCTCTCCTTCTTGCCGCGAATCAAGGATTCAGGTTGACGATCCAACAAGTCGGTCAGCTCGCGGAGGGACTGCGAGGCCCTGGAGAGGTCGCGCAGCGATGTCCTGAGATCCTGCTGCAGCGGGGCATCGGAGGCCAGCATCCGTTCGGTCGTGTTCAGCATGCGCCGCGCATCCTCCAACGTAGCTTTGGCCGCTGGCGCGACGTCTTTATCCATCCGTTTCACCGCTTGATCCGCGCTCACCAACGTGCGATTGAGCGACTGGAGGGCAACCCGGAGATCCCCGCTGATCTGCTCGATCGGCATGTTCTCCAACTTCTGGAAAGGTTCATCAAGGTGGCTTGCAATTCGATCATCAGGCCTGGCTGGGTCGGGAATTCCGGGGGGTCTTCGTCCAATCGATTTTCGCCGGAGCGGCATTGGGAAACAAGTCGAGCGCAACATACATCTGTCCGGTCAAGAGACTCCCGGTCTTCAATTGGCCGCGAAGCCCATTCGCAACATAATTGTCGATCCGGACCTTCTGTTCGGCAGGAGTCGGCACTGTCCCCCCGCCTCGGACCATCGCCCGCAGACGCCCAGGAAAGACACTCACATCAACAGGGAAGCGCCATCGCCCCATTTGGATATCGTATCCCGTCATAATTTTTTTCACTTCACCGATCTCCACTCCGTTGAGTTCGACCGGAGCCCCCACCGTTAACCCGCGCAGTGACTCCTCAAAGTACATGGTAAACACCAGCATCTCGATATCCGGCTGCTTCATGGCCGCCGCGCGGCTAGAATATATGTGAAAGACCGTATCGGGGTCCGCTTCAGGCAACGCCTCTGTGCCGGCCGGCGACTCGAAGGCGATGCCGCCGAGCATAATGGAAAGAATCGACTGGGTATCCACCTTCACACCTGAAGCGTCGAGGGTCATGTCGATCCCGCTGGCATCCCAAAAGCGCGTGTTCGCACTGACATACTGATCATGGGGCGCGTTCACGAAGACCTTGACTGTCACGCCCTTGCCGTCCTGGTCGAGTTCGTGCGCCACCACCGTACCGACAGGAGTGTGCCGAAAGAATAGCGCGGTACCGACGTCCACCGATCCAGCGTCATCGGCGCGAAGGATGAAATGCCGTCCGGGCTGGTCCCCGGTTACGATCGGGGGATTTCAAGACCGGTAAATTCCTTTCTTTAGTCGACGAGTGTCCGATGTCCAGTCCAATGTAGGCGCCTGAAAAGAGTGTCCCGAGCCCGGAGATTTGGCCGCCGCCGGCGCGCACCCGCACGACCCAAAATCTGGTATCGTCAACCAAAAGTTTTCAGCCTGTTTTTCGAACTCAACCGTGGCGATGATCTCCGAATGGTCCTCGCTCAAGGCAATCTTTCGCACCTCACCGACGTCGACGTTTTTGTATTTGACCTTGGTCTTGCCTGCCTCGAGCCCTTCCGCCGTTTTGAAGGTGATCGTGACCGTCGGACCTTTTTCCAGAATGGTTTTGACGGCGAGCCAACCGCCGATCAACACGGCCACGATCGGAACCAGCCAGATGAGCTGGGGCGACGACCCCGCTTCGGCTTGGCAACCGCTGACGGAATATCCGTGAGGTCCGAACCGCGCGATCCCTCAAACATGATGATCCTTTTGGGTTGCCAGAGCAGCCGAGGATCAAACGCCATCGCGGCTAACATCGTCAGCACGACCACGCCGCCGAACGCCGCCACCGCCAAGCCCGGTTGAATCGTCGCGAGCTCCTTGAGTTGGACTAGCGCCACGAGAATCATGACCACAAACACATCCAGCATCGACCAGGGACCGACGAACTCAAGTATCCGATAGAGTCTCGTACGCTCCATCGGCCGATGCGTCCAGCCCAGCTGCACCGAGATGAGCAGGTAGGTGAGGGAGAACATCTTGGCAAGGGCACCACGACGCTGGCAATGAACACCACCAACGCGATGTGCCACGACCCCGAGTGCCAGAGGTAGACAACTCCGCTCATGATGGTGTCGGCTTGAGCACCGAACAAGGAGCCGGTACGCATCATCGGCAAGGTGTTTGCCGGCACATAGAGAATATAGGCGGCAATGAGGTATGCCCACGTCCGTGCGATACTGTCGGGCTTGCGAAGATGAAGCGCCGCACCGCACCGCCGGCAGCACAAATCGTGACCGTCCCCGCCCAAACGGGACAACCCGCCGCAACCGTGGCAGAGGCACAACCCCAACTGGCTTGCCGTGACGGCCGAATCGCTCACTCGCCCTCCCTCACCATGTTCCACAGCTCATGTGTATTGAACGACGCAATGGCGGCCGTGAGTGTGAGAATGAGGCCTCCGAACGACCAGAGGGCGATTCCCGGCACGACATGCGCGAGGTGCTGGAGCTTCACGAGTGCGACGAGCACTCCGAGAATGAACACCTGCGTCATACTCCACGGCCTCACCGATTGCAAAACCCGAAGGATCTGCGCCAACCCCTGCGGCATTTGCCCCAGCTTCAACGGGAGGAGCACATACAGCATCAGAGACAACTCCATGGCAGGGACCAGAATGGTCGTGACGAACACCAGTGCGGCCACGCCTTCCATATCATTCTTCCAGATGGTTTCGACCGCCCCATAGAGACTCGTCGCATTCGAAATTCCCTGCACCTCTAAGCCGACGATCGGAAATATGTTCGCAATGATGAAAAAGGGTTGCCGCCCCGAGCGTAAAGGCGAGTCCGCGATCGACACTATCGAGAGCATGACGGAAGAGAACGGCGTTGCAGCGGCGGCAACGAGCCACACCGCCTGACGGGAGGATCGGCTCTCGTTGCAGGAGATCGCATTCATGGCAGGCAGTGAGCACGCCTGATGCCATACGCCACCTCCATTTCGTTCCAACCTGTCTGCACCACCGCGTGTGACAGGATGATGAACGAACGCCGTCCGTTGCTTGTGGTCTCCAGAGAGGTCTAGCGCCTTCCCAATCCCAGGAACGTTCGACCAGCGCCAATTCCCGTGGTTGGTCTGGACGGACTAATGATAGAGACCATTAGGATGAACTGCAAGGGGGGTATTGGGTCTGTGTGAATTCGGCTATCCCTCTCGCACGTTCATTTCATAAATGACATTTTTTAGCTCACAACCCAATTGAAAGATGTTCACTATTGACCACTTTCTGCTTGGCAAAAAGGCTATTGCGCAGTAGCAAATAGGCCCACGACCGCCAACCCTGATGCTTGCCTAAATCACTCTGGATTCGATATCCTGCGCTCCCTTGTCCGCCGTCCCAGAGCGCTTCATCACTTCCGAGAATATGGAGGAAGAATATGGCTACCCAAAACTGCCGAACAGGCTCGGTTACTGAACGACGGTCGTAACTGGAAACACTGGGGTCCCTATCTGAGCGAGCGGCAATGGGGCACCGTTCGGGAGGATTACAGCGAAAACGGTGATGCCTGGAATTTCTTCACCCACGATCACGCCCGCTCACGAGCCTATCGCTGGGGCGAGGACGGTCTGGCCGGTATTTCCGATGACGAACAGCACCTGTGCTTTGCGCTGGCTCTCTGGAACGGGAAAGACCCGATCCTCAAGGAGCGGCTCTTCGGGCTCACGAACAGCGAAGGCAACCACGGCGAGGACGTCAAAGAATATTACTTCTACCTCGACAGCACACCGACACATTCCTACATGAAGTACCTCTATAAGTATCCGCAGGCGGCTTTCCCCTATGCCGATCTGGTGGAGACGAACCGCCGGCGCTCCCGCAACGAGATGGAGTATGAACTGCTCGACACCGGCGTCTTTCATCAGACGATCGCTACTTCGACGTCTTCGTGGAGTATGCCAAAGACGGCCCGGACGACATCCTGGTGCAGATCACCGCGGTCAATCGAGGGCCGGAGCAGGCCGAGCTACATCTATTGCCGACCCTGTGGTTCCGGAACGACTGGGCATCTTGGATTGCCCCATCCAACCGAGCGGCCGAGAAACCCAGCCTCAAGCAGATCAAGGGAGCGGCGGGCACGAGTGCGATCGAGGCGCAGCATGCGACCCTGGGCACGTACTATCTGTACTGCGACGGCGAGGTACCGCTGCTCTTTGCGAGAACAGCACGAACAACGACCGGCTCTTTCCCGGCCAGCCCAATGCCTTCCCGTACGCCAAGGACGGGATCAATGACGCAGTGGTACAGGGCCGCCAGGCGGCAGTGAATCCTGCACACGAGGGCACGAAGGCCTCGGCACACTACCGGCAGATGGTGGGTCCGGGCCAGTCAATGACCGTGCACCTGCGCCTCACCACTCATCCCCTCGCCGTCCCCTTCGGGCCGTGGATTGCCGAGACCTTCGCGGCCCGCCTCAAGGAGGCGGACGAGTTCTACCGCTCCGTGACCCCGCCGTCCGTCTCCCCGGACGCAGCCAACGTGATGCGCCAGGCCCTGGCCGGCATGCTGTGGAGCAAGCAGTTCTTCTTCTTCGACGGGGACAGCTGGCTGGAGGAGCACCACTCCAACCCCTCCATGCCGGCTATCGTAACTCTCGGAACTCGGAGTGGTTCCACATGGTCAACAAGGACATCATCTCGATGCCGGACAAGTGGGAGTACCCCTGGTACGCGGCCTGGGACCTGGCCTTCCACACGCTGCCGCTCTCGATCGTCGACCCGGACTTCGCGAAGCAGCAGATGCACCTGATGCTGCATGGGCTCTACCTGCACCCCAACGGGCAGATGCCCGCCTACGAGTGGAACTTCAGCGACGTGAACCCGCCGGTCCACGCCTTTGCGACCCTGTTCCTGCACCGCACTGAGCAGGCCCTGCGCGGCGAGACGGACGTGGATTTCCTCAGAGTCAGCGTTCAACAAGCTCTTGCTGAACTTCACCTGGTGGGTGAACCGCAAGGACCGGTTCGGCAAGAACGTGTTCGAGGGCGGGTTCCTCGGCCTCGACAACATCGGCATCTTCGACCGCAGCGCCCCGCTGCCCACCGGCGGCCACCTGGAGCAGGCGGACGGCACGGCCTGGATGGCCCTGTTCAGCCAGAACATGATGGAACTCGCAGTGGAGCTGGTCGCCCACGACCCCACCTACGAAGACATGGTGATCAAAGTTCATCGGAGCACTTCCTCTATATCGCCGGGGGCATGAACAAGCCCGGGCCGGAGGGCATGTGGGACGAGGAGGACGGCTTCTACTACGACCTGCTGCGGCTCCCGGACGGCAGTGCCCAGCGGCTTCGCGTACGGTCGATGGTGGGGCTGCTGCCCTTGTGCGCCACCACGGTGATCGAGCCGTGGCAGCGGGAACTCGTTCCGCAGGTCGACCGCTGCGATTGCTGGCCCGCTTCGCGCCAGATGCCTGAGCTGTTCAAGTCCATGCACCCCACCGGCCCAGGGCATTTTGGCGTGAACGAGCGGGGATCATTGCCCTGCTCACTCCGGAGCGGCTCCGGCGGATCCTCTCGAAGATGCTCGACGAGAACGAGTTCCTGAGCCCCTACGGCATCCGCTCCCTCTCCAAGTTTCACGAGCGGCACCCCTACGTCTTGCACGTCGGCGGCCAGGAGTACCGGGTGGACTACCTGCCGGCGGAATCCAACACCGGCATGTTCGGGGGCAACTCCAACTGGCGAGGACCGGTCTGGATGCCGGTGAATGTCATGATCATTCGGGCGCTCCTGAATTTCTATCTCTATTACGGCGACAATTTTAAAATTGAATGTCCCACAGGGTCCGGCAAGATGATGAACCTCTTCGAGGTCTCCAAGGAGATCGCGGATCGGCTGAGCCGGATCTTTCTGCGGGACGAGCAGGGTCAGCGTCCGGTGTATGGCGGGACGGAGAAGTTCCAATCCGATCCCCACTGGCGCGACCACATTCTCTTCTATGAATACTTTCACGGTGACAACGGGGCGGGCCTGGGCGCGAGCCATCAGACAGGCTGGACAGGGATGTGGCGAAACTCATCCAGCTCTACGGCCTCCTGGATGCCAAGCGGGTATTGAAGGGGGAAGCAGGCCGCGTTCAAGGAGGCCGCGTCAAGGAAAGGCGGCTCATAAACACAGTGATCCTGAACCTCTCCCTGACCAATGCTACACCTGGAGAAAATAGATGCGCCCAAGAATGACGGAAACACTATCCTCTTCAGTCGGCTTCTCCCATAGGTTTATCAGCCGCCGGGGCGTCATCTATGCCGTCGTGAGCGTCTGGTTTGGTTTGATGTCCAATGGACCCATCCTTGAGGCAGCGACCCTCCCGACGGTTGATGAAGTCCTCGAAGAATTGCATATACCGGCCATAGACCGGAAAGCATCCGGCAGGGCAAGATCGTCTGATTGGTCGGCCAGTGAAGGGTCGGAACGGGAGCTGGCGCCGGCATGGCCTCTTCCTGGTGAAGGCCAAACCGGAAAACTTAGAGGAGATGTTTCGAGAGGCCATTGTGCTGAAAGAGGTATCGGTGGTCACGGCACATGGCCGGATCATGGGCGAAGGCACCATGGCGGACTTGGCCGAGGTGAAGTTACAACCGAACGGAGAAAAAGAAGCCAGGCGGTATCTCCGAACGTGGAACCGGGCGACGAACTGAATCTAGACGCAAAGAGAAATGGCCGCTTTTCAAGCGCTGAAGGCAGGAGGCGAAGTGACTCCGTGCGCTGTACACAAGGTCGAGGCCCTTGTGCGCCAGGCGCTCCTCGCCCGCTACCATGCCTATCGGACAGAGGGGCTGTCAGCCATAATGCCCCTACGAGCGTGGTGACGGAAGCCAGCGGAATGCGGGCGATGAATTACCCCTGTCTACCAAGGAATTGAGCAGCGTGGCCAAGCATTTCCCGGCCTTTCATAAATTCTTACTCAACTATCCGAAAGGGCTCACGAAGCAGGAGGCCAAGAACCTCGGAAGAATTCCTTCTACTGGCTCAACATTGACGTGTTTGGACGTCCGACCTACGTCCTGGTTCACCGCATACTCTACCGTGTGGGCGATGCCCTCGCCGTCGAACGTCATTACTACACGAGCCACCGACTACAACAGCATGCTGCAAGACACGCGGCAATTCCGACCAAGGAAGCGTGATCATTTTTGTTTTACACCGATGGGTCTCAACCGATCAAGTGTGAGGGTCGGGAGTTCTCATGAAACATCCTGTCTCGCGAGCGATCACAGCGCCGTATATTAAGGACATGTTCCGAGAAGTTCAGACCAAGCGGGAAGCCAGTAGCGCGGTTCTTGCTGTGCCAGGACTGTTGATCTGGACGCGACGGCTCTTTTCTCAGATACGGTGCTTTGTAGTGATTTGGGAAACATGGTTGCTCAGTTTCCTTCTTACCTTGAGTGCCACATCATGAATCACCCCTTTCCATTTTGCCAAGCGCTGAGAAACTGGCTGGAAGTCTCTCTGTTGATGGATGATCGAAGAGTTCCGACATGGGAATATCAGGTAATGCACGGAGCTGTGAGCGCGGGCTACGTGCTCATTGTACTGGTTACTCTTTCGCTAGGTATGGCCGGGAGCTGTCCGACGCCGGCAGCCGCCGCAACATCTGGAAAGTGGTGGAGATACCAAGCCTGAGGCGGAGTCAAAGGAGGGTGAACGCCGGCCCGTTGCAATCACTGCTGCAGGGCGCCACTCCTGAAGAGCACGCGCGGCTCGAAGAAGAACGAAAACGCATCTCGGCGGCGGCCAGAGCCTTCGGCACAGACCCCACCGCCATTAACGGGTACTATCAACTCGAACTATGGGAATAGCTCGTTCACCAACAATCTGCGCACCAACACCATGGCTGCGGAGGTCAGACTGCCCATCACACCCAACTGGCTCTTGCGGGTGACCGTTCCCTATGTGTGGGCCGATCTGGACCAGCCCCGCGGATTCACGACGAATGGCGCAAGCGATACGCTGATACGAACGGGCGGGCGGCTGTATGCCAGCCCGAATGTGGCCCTGTTCGTCGGCGCCGATCTCACGATTCCGACAGGCTCGAACGATCGACTGAGCACAGGAAATATACACCTTGGGCCAGGGGTGCGGTGGCGGTCCCGTTGGCCAGGCTGCGCTCGTTGTTCTCTACATTGATCCAGGACTTCAGCTCCGTCAGGGCGATCCCAGCCGTCGCGACATCCGACTTCATGCAAGTCCAGTCAGCCATCAACACCATCTGGTCCGAGCGATGGTGGACCACGGCGTCCATGACATGGGATATGGATTGGAACAATAATCGAAAGACCACGATGAACCTGCTGGGCGAGGTCGGCCACCGGTTTGATAACCACTGGAACGTATACGCCGGGCCCGGCGTAGGAGTGGTGGGAAGGGATACGTTTTTGGGACTGGACTGGACCGTGCAAGCGGGCGTGCGTTGGGTATTCCAGACCCCGATCTTTTCCGAACAAATCTTTGAATCGTTCCCCAAGCCAAAATAGTGACACGACGTCGACCGTGATGGATTGGAACGTTCAGCGGGTTCTATTTTGGTTGTCTTGTCACCCGCCCCGGAGAAACCAAACAAACGAGATAAACCAAACAGACCAGATAGACGAGACAGACAGACAGACGCAGTGGTGCGCTTACTTCATTCCGACCAGGAGATCTTAAACGCCTGATCGGCGAAATCTATCTGAATGAGACCGAATCGCGGATAATCGAGATCGAAGATGATATAGACGGTGGCTGTCAGGACGAGCGCGAACGTCGACAGAATGGAACCCCATGTGGCGAGTTGTACTGCCGGCCATGACAAAGCCGGCCAGTAGCGCACAGGCCAGCGTAAGGGCGATTAATGCAGTAAACACGAGGATAGGAGTGTGTGTCAGTGCGGCTATGGCGCGAGTGGTGGTGATATCGATCATCTGATTCAGCGCCGGAATCATCACGATGGTCGACTGTGGTGGCGATTCTTTCAACGCATCGAGCACTCCGACCAGATTTCTTTTGCAGCGCCGCAGTTTCCGCAGCCTGCTTATTCCGTACTCCCATATCCCCAGGGGTTCGAAGGGCATTGATCCGCAATTCGACGTACTGGCGGAATTTTTCGCGCAATGACGGTTGCGCAGGAGGAGGATAACAGATCCAACCGTAAGTAGGCAGTCCCGATGGCATTCGCCTCATCCACAACCAGCTGCCGACGAAGTTCGTACCCGATTGGCAGCTCCGGAGAACGTAAAAGCAATCATCAAGCCCAGTATGAGAAAACTTGCTGTCTTCGATTGTGTTTCACACGCGCGCGGTCTGTTCGGGGTCTTTGCCTAAACTCCACTGTCCCAGGCGCCGCCCTAGCTCCAGCAGTATCAGTAAGCCGAAGAACAGACCCAAGCTTAGCAAGAACGCGATGGCAGTATAATTCATCTCTCCCCCTCACCGGACCAGAACGGATAGTGACACGTGTCCCGATCGACAACGGCAGGAATGGTACACGTAGCGTATCGCATGAAGCGAAACGAAGTCTGGCTCCTCTCTCAGTATGTATTGCTTTTTCGTACGATCGATGCCCAGTGCACAGACCGTCTCCAATCGGTTACACGAGCCATCAGGGCTCGCCAAAATGATAGAGCGAGTAGAATCTCTGCAACGTGCGGGAGAGTATAAAGACACGACATTGACGTGTCTATCCAAAACAGCCGGGCGCCCGCGATTTTTCCGAACACGTTCGCTTCGCCCGGCATTGCTCCGAAGCAGACGGTCTGCTAGGCTCCCAGCTCCGCTCGGATTACACCTCGAACGGACAACAGTCTTGATCACACGTGTTGGATTGAACGTCGCTGCGCTGGGTGCCCTCCTACTCTTAGCCGTTCATCTCGGAGCTCAATCAGCTTGGGCCGGTGAAACGCAGGATCCCTCGCCATCCCCATCCGAACCCACGCAGCCAGGACAAGCCGTCCTCCGATGGAGCAACCGCACTGATCGCCCTCCGAGCAGCGTCTCGGACCGCTCGCACGTCGCTTTCAGGAGATCATCTTCTCGGACGATCTCCGACTCAACGTCCCGCAGTCCTCGCTCCACCTCGACCAGTTGCTCCATGTCCCCGATTGGCTGCACCTGGGCCTCGACTTCCGGACACGCTACGAATCGTACAACCAGCCGATCAAGAAGAACGAGACGACCGGAGCTGCGCAGTTTTCTGAGCGCACCGATGTTCAGATCGGCATCCGTTATAAGTCCGTTCCAATTTCATACGGAGTTCCTGGACAGCCCGCCCGCTCTACAACTACGGCGTCACGGTCAGCAGCCGGATGGAGGACCGGACCGATCTGCTGCAGCTCTATGGCAGCGTGGGCACGGACAATTTTCTCGGATCGGGCCTGCCGACCGAGTTGCAGATCGGTAAGTTTACTCAGGCATTCGGAAAGAGCCGGCTCATCGCCAGGAGCAACTATAGCAACGTCCCCTATTCGTTCGTCGGCGCTCACTGGACGTTGGGAACGCGCAAAGATTGGGAGGTCCGGGCGTTTGTCATGAGCCCGGTACAAAATCATCAGACGTCGCCGGACACCGTCTCCTCAGACACGCTATTCAGCGGATTGTCTTACCTTGACCAGCGCATGCCCTGGTTCCATACCGAGCTGTACGCTCTATTACATATCGCAGAACGAGCAGGCACAGGGCACCACCGGCACCAATCAGGACCAAAGTACCCAAGGCCATCTGGCAGATCTCTACACCCCAGGCTTCCGGCTCTTCGCCGGAGGCCAAAGCAGCCTTCGACTACGAAATCGAATCCGCCTATCAGTTCGGCCGATCGGCACTCAAGCCTGGAAGCCCTGTATTGAGCACATTCGCGTACTTTCAGCATGCAGAGGTCGGATATACGTTCGCGCTCCCATGGACGCCCTCAATCCGTTTCAAGTACGACTACGCCAGTGGCGATAGCGATCCCAGCGACAACAAGAACGGCCGCTTCAATCCGCTCTTCGGCACACAAAATTTCCCATTCACGTACACGGGCATTTGGTCGCTGTTCAAGCGGTCAAATATCAACTCACCCGGCTATGTCGTGTCCGTAGAGCCACTGAAAGGATGTCCAGGCCATCTTCAAACAACGCTTCTGGTGGCTGGCCCAGTCCAAAGACGAATTCGTCGGGGCCGGCCTGCAAGACCCGACCGGACAGCGCCGGCAAGTATGTGGGATCGGAACTCGACCTGCGCCTGGCCTGGACCGTCAGCCCGAATCTGTTGCTTGAAGGAGGATGGCTGTATCTGATCAAAGGAAGTTATTATTCCAATCTCTTAAACCAAGGCGTTGCAGGCGCCCCCAACGACAAAAATACCGATTATGTGTTCTTGTCCATGCGCCTCTTTTTCTGATTTTCGGTCCACGCACGAACCTCTGGCTTCAATCGCGCTCAACACATCAACGACGAACAATTGGGATAGTTAACGACGTGAACGGTAGGAGCGAAGCAGGCGGTCGCGTTGCGATAGTCTGTGGCGGGTCGTCTTACACTGCACCTAGCTGAAAGGAAGATTGAATGATGCGGCCTTTGACAGCTTTGTGAACAGTTAAAAGTTAATCCGGGATAGGCTTGTTGATCTCTTTCTTATCAAGCTTGCCTGATTCGAACTTGATGGCATTTTCAATCGCCTCGCTCAACGATTCTCCATACGCGAACATTCTGTAGCTGATATAGGCCGTAAAGCACGCCGTTGCCAACTCGGCGACGCCGACCAGCATGGCCGCGCCGAGACCCATGGCAAAACCGGGAATCGTCCCGTGGCCCGGGGAGCTTGTGAATAAGCTCTCCACGTTTCTTTGCCTATCGCACCCAGACCGTCCTCGACGCCTGTCAAGACGCCCTTGGCGCTTTCAGTAACAGAGTCACCCCAAGTCCCCGGTTCCGCTTCTATCGTACTAGTGGCTGTGCTCTCTTCCATGTTCCACCCTCCTATTCAATTCCTTCACACTGAATAAATTACCGCGCAAATGGTATCTGAAACTGAAGTGGCTTGTAAAGCTGCTCCGAGGGAGACCTCTCGACTGTACCTGCCTCTTGTTGCTGAGGAGTATAAGCAGCGAACCTGGATATCGCCGCGGAAAGTCGGTATCGAGAAATCGTTCATTCACAGTGCTCCGCACATCACGATAAGTCTCGCAATCGGCCTGATAGAGTAGATTCTCCTTCCAGTACATAATCCCTCTCCAGAGTGTTCCACTCACTGCCGAGAAATCCAGGAATTTTGGGAACCTCTTGGCTGACACAAATGGTCTGGCAACAGAGGTTGCTTCTGCTCCAATGTGACAATCGGGCTTTGATTCAACTAAGGGCGTGCTCCCTAAACACTAGGAGGAACTATGCATTACATTACGTTTGCACTCTCCTCATTGGGTTTGTGATGGAGGTCACAGCATTTCTCTTCGCGATCGCCGTCATATAAGACAGATCGATCATCCTGCCGATTGCATCCGCTTCAACTCTCAAATACACTGCATAAAAGGACCACTCATGTTCATTTGTGAGCGTGAGTGGCCGTTTTATGTCGCAGCCTGCTCACATTATATATCTAGCTGTCTTCCTTTGGGAGGCCGCCTCTAGTCCTACATGGCCACACGGTTACGGTATGGATCAGTGAGGCGATCAAGGGTTGTTGATGGGGATGAGCCGGGAGATGCCCGGAGCATGATGAACAGGTCTCCTCAACGGCAGAAGAAACCAGAGGAACAGCGCGATATCGATATTCACGAAGGAGACAAGGATGCTCACCAACGCGATTCCAGGGCCGGTATAGGCCGTCCACCAGGGAACCTTCACCAGGTTCCGCCCGTTTCATTCGTCCTCCATTCTTTCTTTGCGAGCACATACTGCGCAAGCACGATCATCGACAGAGAGGCCAGGCCTAAGGTTCGAGGAAAAGACGATCGTGGCGATGCGGTCTCCTCATAATGGCCGATCAGAGAGGCGGAATACGGAGTCAGCGAGATGAAGAGCAAGTGGGCGAAGTTGAAAATCAGGAGCACGTGCATCACAACTGGTTACTGACTGAAAGATCCTGTGATGATTCATCCAGAAGAAGGCGACCACAGAGAAACCGATGGCATAGGCAATAAAGTTGGGGATCTGCTGGAACAGGTCCGTTGCCAACTGAGGGATTGGTGATCCCCGCAACCTCTGGAACTTTGAGATCCAGCACGAGCAGCGTGAGGGCGAACGCGTACACGCCGTCCGAGACGGCGCACAGCCGGCCATGGGTGTGCGTGTGTTTCAGAAACAGGTGCATCGCATTCATGAACCGACCTCAGGACCTGGCGCCCGTTGAAGCGGCGCGCATTTTTTGAATCGACTGTGGAGAAATGCCATGTCACGGGTATGTTGAGAAAGAGAGTGAGGAGATACTCTCGACCAAGGCACCGCGCATGAGGCAGGGAGAAGGCCTACTGCCCTGCTTTGTGAACTTGCTCTCCGGCTCCAGGCTCATCCCCTGTTTTCCAAATGGTGGCCTTGGAGAAGCAGTACAGTGGACAGGATCAGGAACGGTACGCCCGGAACCCCCGGCACAGCAAACATCACCACTCCCACGACCATGCTGGCATATCCCACCATCCAATAGCCGGACTTCACTGGTCCATCTGTCTGAAGCGCGCCCGTGGAGCCAGGGCTACTTCAGCCGTATTCAGGAATCGCCACGGCTGCAACCAGGTCCTCGCAAACGAGCTGGTTGCATCGTCCGGCAAGGTGGCAGATGCGTACCGATCGAGGTCCTCGCAATTGCTGGCTTTGTAGGAATAGGCACAGCGACTCCGGGGTCCACACGCGCCGGATCGTGCACGATCGTGACACTTTGGCAGACCGGCGCAACAGTGACTTCAGTGACTCCAGCTTGCGCCGACAGCAAGCCTTGTAGTCCGCGGATCAGGTTCGAATTGGCTTTGAGCGTCGGCACACGCAGCCGGACACGCCCTGGAATCGAATGGATGACGTGGGTGGCCGCCAAGGGTCCGTCGAGTTTCACCGGTACGGATCGATCCTCCCCGACACCACGAACAGGCGCGAACGAGGGGTTGCTCACTTCCTCAAGCGGCACATCGGATGCGCTCATATCATCCTGGGCCATGTGTACGACCTCGTTATCCCACGAGGACTGATCTTCTCGGCAGCAGGCGCAGGCAGGAGTTTTGTGCCTGTCACGCGCCTGAGAGACGACCTTGATCGGCTGCTGCTCCATGATCGGACGCAGGCCGTTCAGCGTCGCGACAATCGCCGACCCGTTGCTGAGCAGCGTGGCCCCGATAGGTCCGAGCAAGCCGATGCAGGCCAGAGCGAGCTGCAAACGTGTTGGGAATCGCGATGATGTTCCAATTCTGCCGGATCAACGCGACAGTTTCGCGGCCGATGTCGATCGCGAGGGAACCTTCCAGAGCCCCCATGCAAGAGCACCACCGGCGCCGTTTCCCGGGCCGCCTCCGTGCCTCCCTCGACGGCAATGCCGACATCGGCATAGGCCAGCATGGGCGAGTCGTTGACTCCGTCTCCGACGACAGCAACCTTGAAACCCTCCCGCTGCAGACGTTGGACAGCTCTCTGATTTGTCTCCCGGAAACACTTCGGCCAGGAACTCCAGTGATCCCGAGTTCTGCGGCAATTCTCCTGGCGACATCCGTGTGATCGCCGGTAAGCATCACGATGTGTTTGATCCCTCGATCTCTCAATGCCTGGACGACGTCCCGCGCCTCGGGCCGCACTGGGTCTGAGATAGCCAGCAATCCGATGACAGCCCATCCTGCGCCACGCAGAGCGGGAGAAATCGCCTGTTGCTGCATCCTCGAGATGTGTCCCTGCACCTCCGGCGACAGGGTCACCTCCCGAAGCGTCATGAACCTGGGACTTCCACAAGGACCACCGAATCGTTCACGATCGCTTCGACGCCGAGACCCAGGCTGTAATCCGACGTGGTCCGCTCAGGAATCGTCACAGCTGTCTGGCCTCGGCAGCCCGGACGATGGCGTCCGCCACAGGATGCGTCAGCCGCAGCTCCGCTGCGGCGGCCAGCGCGAGCACCTCATCGACTGTGCTGGAGTTGACCGGCACCACTTCCAGGACGTCGGGATGCCCGTGGTCAAGGTGCCGGTCTTGTCGAAGACGACGGCATCCACTTCCGCAAGGTTTTCCAGAGCCCGCCCTCCTTTGATCAGTATCCCGTTCCGGATCGCCTTCGTCATGGCGGATAGGACAGTCGTGGGAGCCGCAATCCGAATTCCGGTTCCGTAGTCGACGACGAGGACGGCGGCGCGCCCTGAAGACCGCCTCCCATTACGGCTCCGATAGCTCCTCCCACGAAGCTGTAGGGTACGAGATCGTTCGCCCACTTGACGGCGTAATTCTGGATTTTGGTCTCGCGAGCAGGCGCCGCTTCCACGAGCCGCAGAATCTGAGCCGCCTCGGTTGCGCTTCCGATCCGCTCGGCGCAAATATAGAGCTTCCCTTCCCGAACCACCGTGGCGGCGTACACGAGGGCACCCTCCTCCTTCTCGACCGGAAGCGATTCGCCGGTGAGCGCAGCCTGGTCCACCAGGGCCTTGCCGCTGAGCACGGTGCCATCCACGGCAATACGCTCGCCCGGATAGACGACCACGGTCTCGCCGAGTTGAACCTCTGCCACGCTGACGCGTACTTTCTGTCCGTCCCGCACGACCCACGCCTCGATGTTCTGGAAGCCGAGGATTTCCTCGATCGCCTTCTTCGACCGCATCATGGTGAGGTCTCGAATCACGTCCGCGACGTTGATAAGCCAGACCATGAAGATCGCCATCGGGAAGGCGCCTTGCACGACGAGCAACGAGGTGGCGGAGGCGTCCAGCACATCAACGTTCAGTTTGCCGTCTTCCGACAACGAGCGATGGGCCCGCTTGAGCATCGGCAGGGCACTGGCCAGAAGCAACAGCGGCACCAGCGGCGCGCGCCAGCGGCTCGATAAGGAGCACGAGACAGATTCCGGCGCTCGAATACCAGAGTTCATCTCCCGCCTCATCGGTCGGGGCCTGTGCCTGATCTACCGCTTCATTCGCAGATTTGTACGATGCGACCTCCTGCCGCATTCGAGTAGTTGCAGCCACACGCAGAGCCTGTCGGATGTCCATGTGGAGGGATCGCAGATGACCGTCACACTGAAACACCAGTCGTTCACTGTGACGTCGGTCACCCGGGCTGGTCCCTGAGAAGCCGCTGCAGCGGTTCGGCCAGGCCGGGCGAGGTCTTGAGCGCCGGCACCCGCAATCTGACACGTCCGCGGAATTGCATGGACCACACTGGTATCAGCCAGCGTGTCGGTGAGTTTCGCAGGCGCCGTGTCGGTTTCAGCAGTCGCAGCCGACGCAGAAGGTGTGAGCCCCATTTCCCTGGTGCGGTACCTGGCGAGGAATCAGGGTCGAGAGTGCGTCTCTCTCGCTGCCATTGAGTGGGATCCACAAGGCTGAGGTTTTTGAATCGGGAACATACGGATGGAATGACCTTCGTCTCATCAACTTGAACCGCACGGCTGTGGGCATCATGCGTGAGATTCCCCAGGTTCACCTTCTTGCCGTTTAACTTCGGGGAGGGAATCGAGTGTTCTCTCCAACATCTTCAAGGCCTGATGGGCTCCGATTTACTACCACTCTTCCTGAGACGCTTCCCGGTCGTTACTCTTTCCATGATGATGAAAACTCCTTCCCGGCTAGCAGTCGGCTCTTGCCTTCCTCAATCAGACTGTGAGTCCCAGCTTGGCTGATCGACCAGTATCAACTGTATACGAGTAGACGACCTTGATCGCCCCATGACTTTTCACTCACCGCAGGCGGTGTACTCGCCAGTCCTTAATGACCGTCCTTGCTCACAGTCTTCTTCGTCTCCTGTCCACTGGTTCGTGAGGCTTCTCCAACTCGGACTTTGCCTCGGCGAGAAGATCCTTGAACTGCTCGCCCGTCTCTAGAGGCAAATTCAGAGACCGAATCAGCCACAACGATTCCACCCTTGATCAGTTCTTTGGCAATGGGACGGAAAATGGACTCAATCCCTGATGCGATGCGTTCCACAGCCGTGGAAGATGCCTTCGTCGCAGTCAACAGTCAGCCCACAGGACTGCCGGTGTCCGGATGGAGAGTCATGCCCTTACCTCGCGGTTCGTCTTGGGAGAGTATCAGGTTTCTTCTGGACATCCTCAGCACCTGATTGGTCCCGCTTTGACAACCACCCTGGTCCTGGCCGCGATTTCCAGTCTTTATCTTTCTTCCCGGCCATGATAACCCTCCTCAGGAAAAATGTCATGGCACTCGCCTTCCTGAATCAGATTGCGAATCCCACCGCGCTGCTCGACCAGTACCGGCGCCGGCTGCGTGCGCGTGATACGAGCCTGATCACCCTGTAACTCCTTCATTCGACTGACGGACGGTCCAAGCGTTCCGTCCTTAATTACCGTCCTTGCCATCAGTCTTGTTCGTCTGCTGTCCCTGGTGCTGCGACTGCTCCAACTCGGACTTTGCCTCGGCGAGAAGATCCTTGAACTTCTCGCCCGTCTCAGATGCAAATTCAGAAACCGCGTCAGCCACAACGATTCCACCCTTAATCAGTTCTTTGGCAATAGGGACGGAAAATGGACCCGATCCCTGATTCATTGCGCTCCACGGCTGACCTCCTTTAGTTAGCGGCGTGCTGAAAGAACAGCGTTAGGGGAAGCTATCTACATGCTGCTATAAGCCGGAAATTATCAAGCTGCGACATTGTTGAAGATTTGCGCCCATCTATAGGGGGGTAACGCACGGACGATCAGCGTACGCTCTTAGTGTGGACAGAACAGCCTCCCGCTGGACGTGCGGTGGGCTACTTCAACCTGATTGTGTGGCGTCATGCGAATGCAGAATATGGAGTCGCCGGTCTCATTCGACAGGTTCTATGTTCACAGCCCCGTCGAAGGGATCATCGCTGCGAGAACTCTGCAGGCTACTCTGCGCCCACCGCATATACCCTTCACTGAGAGGATATTCGAGCGGGAGTCTCTGGCCGGACCTGCGCCGGACGTTACTGATCGAGTGCGCCGCTCGCCGGCGAAATTTTCGCCGCCGGGGTTCGCAGCCAGTTCAGCCTTGGCTTCCGCAAACCAAGTCGCTGAAATAGTTACCCCCTCCGGAAAACATGCCAGACGCGGCTTCCTGGATCAACCAGCCCGCCCTTGACCACTTCCTTTGCCGCACTCCACAACACCGTCCCTGCGCTTGACGCGACGCCCGTGAGCACCTTCGTGGCGACCGCACCGACTACCACACCGGCTACGCTGCTGATAATAATTTCCACGACTCCCTCCTTTTCAGTTGAGATGATCCGTACGAATGAATAATCCGCCAATCGTTGAACGCCGTTCAGTGTAGCCGGAATTTTTTCTGAAGTCAACTTCCTCGGAAGAGCTCAATCGGACTCCTGCTGATTCATGCCATGACTAGATGGACCATTGCCGCTGGCAGGCAAGTCGGATACAATGTCCCCTCGCGCCACGGAGGAGAGGCGCGGAGACTTGAAGGAACCTACCGATCGTGATGCGCCTCATCGCCATCATCAATCAAAAGGGCGGAAGCGGCAAGACGACCACTGCTGTCAACCTGGCGGCGGCGCTGGGTGAGCAAGATCGGCATGTCCTGGTACTGGATCTCGATCCGCAAGCTTCCGCGTCGAGTTGGCTCGGGTAAAAGACGGTGGGCGAGGTCTGCTGGACGTCTTCACCGACGGATTGGCCCTGGCCGGACTGGTTCAACCGACCTCGGCCGACGGTGTCGACGTGATTCCGTCTTCTACGTGGCTGGTCGGGGCTGAGAAAGCCCTCGCCGGCGAAGTCGGAGCAGAAACGATTCTGCGGCGGCGACTCGCTGCGCTGAAGGGACCCTGGCAGTACATCTTGATCGATTGTCCTCCGGCGTTGGGACTGCTGACGGTGAATGCGCTGGCGGCGGCGCAGGAAGTGCTGGTGACGGTCGAGAGCCATGTCATGGCTCTGAGCGGCTTGGCCCGCCTGCTGGAAACCCTGGAGGTCATCAAGGAACGGCTCAACCCCGATGTCAAAATAGCCGGCATTCTCGCCTGCCGCGTCGAATGCGAGAACCCGTCACGCTCAGGAAGTCGTCGAGCAACTCCAAAAGCGGTTCGGTTCACTCCTGTACCATACCCTGATTCGGGAAAACGTGCGCCTCGCCGAATGTCCCTCGTTCGGGCAGCCGATCACTCTCTATGATCCACGGTGCAATGGAGCGACAGACTACCGGCAGCTTGCGACCGAGGTCATCAGACAGGAGAACGGGCGCATGGCATGAGGTCGCGTGGCTCGCAAGATTCTCGAACACGCCATCGCACAGGGAGGGCCTGATGGCCAAGCGCAAGACAATCCGCATCAATCCGCTGGACACGCTTATGCCCGAATCCTACGACGCGACCAGACAGGCGAATCTCCTGCAACAGCTAGAACTCGATCCGCTGGTCCAGCTTCGGCTATCCTTCCAGCACCCTACATCGAAGGAGACAGCCCAGAGACAAGGACCGCACCGCATCCTCGCCAGCCGCGCAGATTGCGCAACCGTCTGCTCCTGCCGATATCTTTACTCGCGTCCAGTCACTGGAGAAACAGAACGAGTACATCACATGGCTGGCCGTTGGCGCAATTCTGCTTTGGATAATGCTGTAGCCGACCGGACTGTTGAGCGATGCAGATTGTCGAGTCGTCCCCTCATGCCGGCAGAAAGAAAAACCCGATCGCGAGCATCAGATAGACGGCGATCAGCATCACTCCCTCCATCCAGTGAGACTCTCCGTCGGAGGTCAGGCGACTGACAATGGCGACAGCCAGGACGATCGCCACGATCTCAAAGGCGGTGAAGTGAAGATCCATGGGTTTCCCCATCGAAATACCCCGCAAACACGAGCACGGGGGCCACGAACAATGCGACCTGCGTGCTGGCCCCGACCGCGATGCCGAACGATAAATCCATCTGGTCTTTTCGGGCGAACCCCACGGCATTCATGGCCTCTGCGGCATTACCGACCAGCGCGAGAAAGATAATCCCCGTGAATATCGGCGTCATCCCGATCGAAGCGGACGCGGGCTCGATCGCCCCGACGAGGATTTCGCTCACGACGGCGATCACGACGGTCACGACCGGCCAGCACGCCGATGGATTTCCCTTTGCTCCATGGGGCTTCGTGCGAGGCTTCATGCGACTCCGCCGCGCCGGACGTGTCATGTCCTCCTGCTGGATGAGCTGCCGATGCGTCTTGAGCGTAAACACGAGACTCAATAGATAGGTGACAAAGAGGACGATCGAGATTTCCATGCTCACCTCGCGCTCTTTGCCGGTTGCAAAATGAAACAGGGCCGGGATCAGCAGCGCGACCGCCGCTACGAACAAGAGTCCCCGCTCATGCCCGCGACGGTGGGATTGAACCGCTGACGTTCCCTGCCCCACCCGCCGATGATCATCGACAGGCCGAGTGAGAAGAGCGTATTGCCCAGGATCGAGCCGGTGATCGACGCCTTGACGACGTCGACAAGCCCCTCTTTCAGCGCGAAGCCGGAGATGATCAGCTCCGGGGCATTCCCGAGGGACGCGCTCAGCAAGCCGCCGACGGTGGTCCCGACATAGGTTGAGAGATGTTCTGTTGAACGCCCCATCAGGCCGGCCAGCGGAATGATGGCGAGCGCTGCGGCTGCAAACACCGCAACAGGATTTGCGCCATACCAGTCGAGCGCCACGGCGATCGGGATAAAACCAACAACAGATTCAAGCCCATGTCAGTTTTCCTTTCGCTCGGCGCGGGACGCCGGGCCCCCGTTCGCACCCCGGCGCAGTCTCCACCGCGAGACACTCAAAACGCAATGTCATGCCCGGATGCCCACTCGAGACGGAGCCAGTTTTGCTGGTAACCGAATACCGCTTCCAGATAGCTCTCCTCCGTGTCCGCATAGGAACGACGCGTATTCTCCAGATCCAAAATCCCGATCTCTTTCTTCGCGAACGACTGCTGCGCCGCGCCGAACAATGTCGACGCCTGCGCAAGGGCTCCATTCATGGCATCGACGAGTTTCCGTCCATGTAGGAACTTCCGGTAGGCAACGGCGACCTCATTCTGAATCTGGATCTCCGTTTTCTCGATCTCCGCGTCAATCGAACTGACTGCGACTTCAGCCTCGACCAACCCTCCCTGATTCCGGTTAAAGACGGGCAGTGGCACCGAAAGACTCAAGGCCCACTGTTGCTGGTTATCAGGGCCCTGCGGTCCCTGCACCGAATAGCCGAGATTGGTCGTCACGTTAGGGTATCGGATCGCCTTGGCAAGCTGCAGTTCGGTCTTTCGCTTGTCACGCGTCAGCCGTTTGGACCGGATGTCCGGCCGATTCGCCAGAGCATACTCCAACATCTTCGCAAGATTCGGCTCTGCCGTACGATAAGCGAGATCCGTTTCGAGTTCAAGTTCCACGTCCGGCGGAATTTGCAACATCATGCGCAAATCTCCCGATACCTCTTCGATCCGCTGCATATCTCGGAGCACCTCGGAGTCGGCATTCACAGCCAGCAGGCCCAGCCGGACGCGATCGAGATCCTGAGCCGGCCTTTTTCCCCTCGCCGTTGAAGCCTTGCAGTAACTTGATAAGAACGCTTTGGACCTCTTGGTCCACCGCAAGGTGCCCACGCTGCCGTTGCACCCGGAAATACGTCTCCTTGAGCGTGAACCCCAACTGCCGCACGGCGTCTTCAAACTTCGCTTCGATGGACATGGTGTCCAATGCGGCAGCCTCCATCCGGTATCCCCGTCTCCCCGCAACCTCGAACAGTTGGGTCAGCGACGGGGCCACCGCACCGCACTTTTCGATGTTGCACCCCTGCGTATAGGCGCTAAGAGTACTGACCGATAACGTCGGATTCGGATACAGCCGCGCCGTGATCTGCCGGCCCTTCGCGGCATCGATTCCGTAGCTTGCGATGATGAGATCGAGGTTTTGCTTCAGGAATAGCGCCATCGCGTCATCCAGCGTGAGCCGCAAGACCTTCGGATAGGAAGGAAGCGGCGCCGGCTTCTTCGTCGGTTCCGGCGCCTGACCACGCGTGATCCCTGCCCTGGAAAGAATCTGATCGATCCAGGTTTCCACCGGACCTGCTTGGTTCGCCGCTTGCGCCGGGGCATCCTACGATCAACCCTGGCCACGCGATGGCGACCATGAGCACCGAGGCCACCGCCCAAGGGAGGATGCGGCGTCGGATCCCCGTGCGCCCATACACTGAGCTGAATGTTCATACGATCCCTCCTTGATCCTGGTCGGTCTCAAGTCTGTCTGGTCTATTTGGTTTATTTGGTTTGTTTGGTTGAACTAAACTAACTTGATGAACCAAATCAACAACAACAAACCAGATAGACCAGACAAACCAGATGAACCAGACTAGACAGACTACGCATGAAGTGTAAAGGGAGCTAAAGTTAGCACAGCATGGGCAGTCAGGGAAGAGGTCTTGTCAGCAGAAAGAGATGCATGGTACAACCGGCCAGGATTAGCTTGAACGTGAACGAACTCAGACCGATCAGCATCCACCGCGGTCTACATCTCACAACACTACCGGCACAGAGCATGGTCTTCACCTACATCGCCGAATCGAGGCGATACGATCAGAAAGTGGTCTGCCCTTGACTCTGCATGGCACCCTATACGAGGTGACGAATTTCGCATCGTTCGTTCAGACGCACGTAATGGAGTCGCACCAGCCGCACCCGGATAGCATCCGCCCGCTCAAGAATGGGTGGATCAGACTCTGCCGTGGCGAAGGAACTTCATTCCGGATCTCCGCTGCCTCCCCTGTCGAACGGATGACACAGGGCGATTTGAGTTGGACATGTCTCAAGTCTCCGATGCCCCGGTATTCGTGGTCGCGGGCGGCTGGAACAATTCGAGAAAATTAC